>Ga0163110_10000089_pt1 | contig 39011 bp, 37 predicted proteins | sample CRUFie1St17metaG_FD_108703 | JGI IMG/M metagenome (GOLD analysis project Ga0163110, IMG submission 108703) | Marine microbial communities from the Costa Rica Dome - CRUD Field 142mm St17 metaG | ecosystem: Environmental > Aquatic > Marine > Oceanic > Photic zone | place: Costa Rica: the Eastern...
GATGCCTTGTCCGCAGTTAGTGCGAACTCATCCGATCTAGATTCGGGCTGTGGAGGTTTTCCTTGGAGTGAAATGAGTCTTATTTCATCTGAACATGATGACCATGATGACCATGATGACCATCAAAGGGAATTATGTCACGATACTGACACTCATGAAAACTATGAATCAACGGAAGAAGATTGTGAAGCGGCAGGGGGCATCTGGTTAGGAGATGACCATGACGAACATGATAACCACCATGACGGTGGAGTGTGCCACAATACTGACACACATGAAAATTATGAATCAAACGAAGAAGATTGTAATGCTGCAGGCCACGTTTGGATGGAGGAAAACCATCATGACCTACCTGAAATCATGGTTGATTTAATTGTACATACACTATCTTTCCCAGAGGAAATGCTCTGTTATGATTTTAGTACACACACGGTTAACTTCACGATATTAAATCAATTAGACTGTGAAAACGCTGGCTTGATGTGGACTTCAGCTGATAGTGGGTCAGGTCAGGGTAATGATTCTCAATCGGAAGACAATCATCATCAGGTAGGGGCAGTAGTTATCCAAATCGAAGTAGAAGGAGATTACGGATTTGCTACACCTAATTCAGTTGATCTTTATGTTTTAATGGATGAAAATCACGACACCCATGATGGACACCAAGGTCATGAGGATCATGATGAAGATGAACACAATGAAGATGACCATAATAGTGGATTTTCATCCGAAGATGAAAATTTCGAATATGATCCTCACAGTTGGTTGAATCCTATGGCATTCAAAGCTCAACTCGAAGTTGTATTACAATCATTGTCTGAAACCTTCCCTGTGGGTATTGATTATTTCACGGACAATACCATAAATTACAGCTCTGAATTAGATATGATCCACAATGGATTCTTAGATGCTTTTGGAGTAGGGGGAACTTGTGATGAGGCCGGCAATGACAAAATAATAATCACAAATCATAACGCATATTCATATATCGCCGTAGAATATGATATCGAAATCATCACGATACATGGTCTTGATCCAGAGGGAGAGCCTTCTCCCGCCGATGTAGCTAACGTTGTGGATACCATAGAAGATAGAGGAATAAACGTCCTTTTCGTCGAAGAATACACTGATTCTTCATCTGTCAATACTATTGTTGAACAAACAGGTGTAACTTTACTAACTCTCTACACAATGGAAATCGCGCCCATAGATTCAAGTGATAATTATTTATCAATGATGACAAAGAATCTTGATAACATAATTACTGGATGTGGTTGTTAACTAAAGACATTACATGTTGGTGAACTAAATGAATTATGTTGATGCCATACCTGTAATAGTTACAATAAGTGTTTTTAGTATCTTGATAGGAAATTTAGCCTTAGAGTATTTAAGGGCGAAAAAGGCTAGTTTTAAATAAAAACTTTAAGATGGTTTTTACCGAACATTGGAGGATCTGGCTTGAAAAAAAATGGCGATGTAGATGAGTGCTGCTCACCTGCCATACTTGAAATCAATAAAATTAGCGTTAATAGGTCTGGTAAGGTCGTATTAAGAGATATTGACCTGAAAGTGCACAAGGGAGAGTTCATTGGACTTGTAGGTCCTAATGGTAGCGGAAAATCTACACTCTTGCTCTCGCTTCTTGGAGTTCTTCCATTAGCTAAAGGAAGTATCACTATCTTTGGTAAAGAGGCATCGCCTAGGAATTTTTACGGAAGAGTAGGATGGGTCTCACAAGCCGCATCTAATTTACCCAGACATGTCAAATTAACCGTACGTGAGTTGGTAGGTCTAGGAACAGTTAACGCTGAATCAATATTTCAATTGTTCAATAATGGGCGGAAAGAAAAAATATTAGATGCAATCAAATCTGTTGGATTAGAAGAGGTAATTGACACCGATGTGTCTAAACTTTCAGGTGGTCAAAGACAGAGAGCTGTTATCGCAAGAGCTTTAGTTACCGAGGCTGAGTTCATCTTGCTTGATGAACCCCTTGTCGGAATGGATAGTAACTCTAGAAACTCATTATTAAAATTATTAGATGATTTATGTCATGACAGAGGAAAAACAATATTGATGGTTTCACACGATTTAGCAGCAATACGTCAAACTGCACATAGAATGGTTTTTTTAGAGGAAAATATAAAATTCGATGGCCCTACCAATCAGTTCCCCGATCTTGAAACTTTGGCTAATTTACGGGGAATTACCCCTGTCCACGAAGGACCAATACATTATCACGATCATAATCCAACAGGTCCGATTGAGGTGGTTGAATGATAAGGGAAAATTTATCAACTCTTTACTCAATTCTATTTTTAGTTTCTATTGGGGCGCTTTATATTAAAATTGAGATAGGTGAATTTTATATGTTGTTTTTTACACCTATTTTAGAATCGATAGGACCAAGCATGCCAGGTGAAACATTTCCATATTTTTTCACGTTAGAAATCTTTCAACGCGCATTAATTTCAGCAATCATAGTAACAATTGTAGCAGGATTTCTTGGAACCTTTTTATTATTTAGAAATCTAGCTCTTATTGGAGATGGACTAGCTCATGTATCTTTTGGAGGAGTTGCGATAGGGGTAGTATTAGGTTCAACTTCACCCATGGGGTATGCATTAGTTTTCAGTATCATTGCTTCGTTAATAATTTACGAACTTCAGTCTAGAGAAATATTAACAGGAGACGCTTCAATCGCTATCTTTCTGACAGGAATGTTAGCATTTGGATTAGTTGCATTGCGATTGGATGGAGGAGGAATAACTACAGATATCGAGGGTTATTTGTTTGGAAATCTTCTGCTTATTGATAGTCAGAGTTTTAATGGGATCACACTTATATGTACTCTTTCGCTAATAATATTGTTAATAATCAGACCGGCTTTATTAGCAACCACTGTTGACCCGTTAACCGCAGCAGTTCAAGGTGTACCAACCAAAACTATTGGTCATTTGTTCAGCGTTATAACAGCAGCTGTCGTCGTTAGTATGGTTCAAGTTGTTGGAGCACTATTAGTCACATCATTACTTGTTACCCCAGCTGCAACGGCGCAATTAGTGGGGCGCAGTTTTCGCTCGTGTTTCATTTGGACGCAAATATTTGGTTTTACCTCTGTATTATTGGGGCTTTACTTTTCTGCAGAAAACGATACAGGAAGCGGTTCAATGATTGCTCTTGTTGCAGCAATAATATTCTGTTTAGTATTTATTTTTACAAATCTAAGTAAATTAAAATCTTTTCAATCTAAATACGGATCATTATTTGATTAATAGAGTTTAGCCAAGGCTAAACTTTATATTTGCCTTGTCTAAAGTTAATTTATGTATTCAGTTGCGATTGAAGACTACCTGAAATCTCTTTGGAAACTTGGGCCAAAAGATGTTGGGACTCAACAATTAGCCTCACATCTTGATATCAAACCAGCCTCGGTTTCAAAAATGATGCTCAGACTAACAGATATGGGATTAGTCAATCACACACCTTACAAGGGGGCATCACTAACACGGAGAGGAGAGTTAGAAGCTCTGTCTGTGGTGAGAAGACATAGATTATTGGAGACTTTTCTATCTAAGACATTAGGACTAGGGAGAGAACAGTTACACGAGGAAGCAGAAAGATTAGAACATGCGTTATCCAAAGATCTCGAAAATGCCATAGCAGAATATCTCGGAAACCCAACTAGGGACCCTCATGGTCATCCAATCCCAGGTCCCAACGGAGAGTTGTATGAAGGAAATGATCTGCCATTGTCTGATTCCCCAATTAATATAATTCTCGAAATTCAACAAGTCCCTGACAGTGATACCAATATATTATCATGGCTTGAAAATAATAATGTTATACCCAATACCGAACTTAAGATAATTTCCAGAGATGAATTTGACAGCAGTCTAAATATTATGGTTAATAAATCCTTAATTCGTATTCCTGCATCAATAGCGAGCCATGTTAAAATCTCTATCAAGGAATGATAAATATGGTTAATTCAGATCAAATTATTGAGATTATTGTCGTTAGTATGCGAGACGCTTTTCTCGCGGTAACAGTTTTTGTTGCCGCGATGGTGCTTTTCTTCAGTTGGCTGCAATACATTACCGCTGGGAGGTTCGTTGATGCAATCAGATCCAATACTGCATGGCAACCTGTTATAGGAGCTCTGATGGGTATTACTCCTGGGTGTGGGGGAGCTATTGTTATGATGCCAATGTATGCTCGCGGCTACGTTACCTATGGAACAGTTATTTCAACACTTATTGCAACTTTAGGTGATTCAGCGTTTGTCCTAATTGGTGCTGCTGTCACGGACTCAACATTTTTCACCCCACTCATTTTAGTACACATTATTTCCTTATTCACAGGTATCATATGGGGCTACTTGGTTGATTACTTTAGAATCACACCAACTAATCCTCTCGGCTTTTTTAGTTCTAATTCTCAAACAGATATACTTGAAAAACATTCAAAAATAGAAATAGAAGATACAAAAGAAGTAATTCATGATCTTGGCAGAGAACAAGAAGGCGGTTTAGGGTACTTTCTTCTTCATCAAGGTTACAAGATATGGTGGATAGTAACTTGTCTCGGCTTGTTATTTGCCGTCTTACTGTTAATATGGAGTGCCGAAAACCCAGATTTTACCCTTGAAATCGATTACGACCCATTCACTCTAGATGGATTTATTACTTGGATTGGTTTAACCGGTACCTCCCTATCTATCATACTCTATGTTTCTCAAAAAAATTGGTTCAGCGACGACACTGAAGCGTCCATTGGCGACAAATTATATTCGATGCGTGAAACTATGATACATTCTGCAAGTGAAACCGCATTTGTTACATTCTGGGTAATGTCAGCATATTTGATTTTTGAATTTTCCTTATTATTTTCAGGAATAAATGAAGCTGATTTAGCATTATATGGGGATGGATTTATCGCTGTTTTCCTTGCATCATTAATAGGATTAATACCGGGATGTGGACCTCAAATTATCGCAATTACTGCGTATACAAAAGATGTAATTTCCTTCCCTGCACTTGCCGCAAATGCAATTAGTCAAGATGGAGATGCACTTTTTCCTCTACTGGTCAGGCATAAATCTGCGAGTCTCTGGGCTACCATCCATACAACGATACCGGCGTTAATCGTCGGGGTTGTTCTTTTATTGATGGATTTTACAATTTAATTTGAATTTACAATACTATGATATTGTATTTCAATTAACCTACCTAATCTCTAATATGATAATTTGATATATCTATTAACATACGTTAAAGCAATGGAGAATTCTACAAGCCGTAGATATGATATTGATTGGCTTAGAGTCATGCTATTTGGATTATTAATCTGGTATCACTATGCAGTCTTTTCATTAGATCAATTGTTTGAAAATGATAATTCTTATAATTTTTTAAATATACCATTATTTTTTATCCTGGCAGTAATGCATCAATGGAGATTAGCTGCATTGTTTGTTATATCGGGCATGGGTACTGCATTTGCACTTAGGAGCAGAACTTGGAAACAATATATCCAGGAAAGGTGTGTAAGATTAGGAATACCATTAATTTTCGGAACATATATTCTCTTTTTTGGTTTATTTGAACTTAGAAACACCACGTTATTGATTTTTACAATTTTTCCAGGCTCTGATTTAATGCCCTATGGACATCTCTGGTTTATCTATAATCTGTTGATTTATTCTGTATTATTGACTCCACTATTTTTTCATATTAAAGGGAGGCCAAATGGAATAATAGTTCGTATTGTTCAAAATGTTTTCAATATTAAAAGGGGGCTTGGAGTCCTTATCATCCCACCCTCCATATTAGCACTTAACGGTATTTTATTCAAGCCATGGGCATTTGGCGAAGTCGGAATGTGGTGGGAATTTTCAAGATATCTAATGTATTTCCTATTTGGTTTCCTAATGATTTCCGTCAAGGAAAAATACTTCTCTGTATTGGCAGAAGTTCGTCTTCCTGTTTCTGTTCTTACACCTTTTCTAGCGATATTGTGGTTTACAATAAATGAAAATAGCGATATTCCATTTATTATGGAAGGGGGATGGGTTAACAGGGGCTATCCTGCAATCACTACAGAGACTGTTTTGGCATCGTTTATACAATCCTTTCACTCATGGTTTTGGTGTTTATTTATATTTAGTTGGGCCTCCAAACTATTAAACAAGGCAAATAAGTATTTGACTTATCTGAACGAGTCAGTATACCCAACATATGTTGTACATATGCATTTGACATTCCTACCTATTGCCATTTTGAGTTCTCTGAGTATTGGTTATTACACTGGAATGATCATAGGAACAATATTTGTACTAATTGGAGTGTTTTGTTGTTTCGAAATAGTTCGGAGGGCTAGATTCGCAAGAATTATTTTTGGAATCAAAGGATATGGTAATGAAATATATCAATTATTTCCCTACAACAGTGTAAACGAAAAGGGTCTTAGGATAATTTTGGAAATATTTTTCCATATACTCGTGCTGGCTTTAATTATAGGTTTATTAGTATTTTTAATCATTGCAGGAGTAATAAGTGAACTCTGATTATAAATCTAAAAATCAATGGTGAAACCTTCGAAAACATAAAAAATAAGTTCTCTCAAGCCAAATATATGGGTGAGGATAAATTGTCTCCCGAACCTTGGGCCTTGCACCTCTTAGGTTTGATAAGCCCTAGCTTGGTGATTTCAGGAAATCTAATGGGTGGATTCTTTACTGCTATGGGTATGATCTTTATCTGGGGAATAAGCCCAATTCTTGATATTTTATTAGGTAAAAGTAAGGTTGCACGCCCTCCTAGAGAATCTGGGATACCATTTGAGATTCTGTTATGGGTCCATGGAATTTTACATTTTTTCGTAATTGGTTCTTTTTTTGTCTTTGCATATCAACAGAATGAAATTAATATTTGGGTCATTACCGCAGCTGTTTCTACAGGACTTTGTTCGGGTGCGTCTGCAATTGTAACCGCTCATGAATTAGGTCATCATAAACCAAAGAGCCCAGGTTGGATTCTTGCTCGACTTCTATTATTCTCTGTTAATTATTCCCATTTCACAACGGAACATAATCACGTACACCATAGGTGGGTAGCAACAGATAATGATTCAGCAAGTGCTAGGTTAGAGGAGGGTGTTTGGATGTTTTGGTTACGAACAATACCTGGACAATTTCTATCTGCATGCCGTGTTCACAATAAAAAAGGAAAGAAAGGAATCAAAAATCCTACCGTACAACAATTTTTGATGCAAATATTAGTGGGCATCATTTTGCTATCATTACCTAATGGTATTGTTCTTTTAGCTGGCTGGATAATCCTCTCCGCATTAGCCATTTTGACTTTAGAATATGTGAATTATATCCGACACTGGGGACTTAGAAGGAGTTTGAATGAACGACAAACTGCAATGCATTCTTGGAATACAGAATCAAGATGGTCTCGTTGGTCATTACTTGAACTTACTAGGCATTCCCATCATCATTTACAAGCGAGTGTTCCTTTCTGGAAACTACAACCTCATCCAGAGGCTCCAGAGTTGCCATCGGGTTATTACGCATGTTGGTGGCCTTGCCTTATACCTCCAATTTGGAAACGTTGGGTATCTCCAAGAATTTCTGTAAAGAACTAATGTGTTGATTCTATGGACGAAGTACGGTTACATCATTTAAGAGATACTGCAGCTCGAGATACTGATGAGTATGTCTTTTCCCAATTGATTCCATATATTGGGAACAAAAGGAAATTGTTGGATATTATTCATCAAGCAATTGATATTACTGGTGTTAAAGGAGGGTCCTTTGTTGATTTATTTTCAGGAAGTACAGTTGTAGCAAGATTTGCCAAGAAATTAGGCTTTAGGGTTCTGTCCAACGATTGGGAGCCTTATTCTGAACAAATTGCAATTGGAACTATCGTCAATAATAAAACACCTAATTTTAGCCAACTTGGAGGTTGTGAGATTGTATTCAAATTATTAAATGATGTAAAACCAATTGAGGGTTATGTCACCAATCATTTATGTCCCGAAGATGACGAAAATTTAAATCATGCAGAGGATAGGCTGTTCTTTATGCGTAAAAACGGTATGAAAATAGACGCAATGCGCGAACTAATATCCTCCTGGATTTGTGATGGAAAAATTAGTTCAGAGGAATTTGGTTATCTTATGGCATCATTCGTATACTCGGTATCCTACGTTAGTAACACCAGTGGTGTCTTCAAAGGATTTCATAGAGGTTGGGGAGGTAGCAATGGCACTGCACAATATCGGATATGTTCTGATATTGAATTGAGGCCTGCTTTGACCTTTGATAATGGAAAGAATAATTTATCAACTCGTGAAGATGCGGGTAAATTAGTTCTTGAATTAACAAACATTTTAGGAGAAATCCCAGACATAGTTTATCTCGATCCTCCTTATAATCAGCATCCATATGGGTCAAATTATCACGTATTAAACACCGTTACTTTGTGGGATAAGCCTAATTTCCCAAAAAAAATAACACGTGGGACCAAATCCGCAATTAGACTCGATTGGAGGACAGAAAGACGAAGTGCGTACAATTCACAACGTAAAGCTACACAAGAGTTTCAGGAATTGATTGAAAATATTACAGCTAAGTTTATCTTAACCAGCTATAGTACGGAAGGAAATATACCTCTATTGGAGATGATGAAGATACTAGGTAGAAAGGGTTCTCTGCGCATTGTTAAAAGAGAATATGTCCGATATCGTGTAAGTCCCACAAGGCTCTCTCCGAAGCCTAGGAATGTTGAGTTTGTTGTAATTACAGATACCAATGGCAAACCAGAATCAATAGAAGTTCTAAATGAAATTGTATCCGAATTGTCGCGAATTGATTCGGAAATCCGAAATCCATCTGAGTTGATACAATGAATGATGACAATGCGAAAGTAATATGGGCATATATTCAGGATGCAGGCAGGAAATTATCAAGTAAATTACCACCATCTAGAAATCATCCAAAAGGTAGAAACCCCTATGCACATGTGGCTATCTGCGTTAAAAGTAAGTTCTCTCAATCCTACAAAGACATACCGGATGATAGATTTCAAGAGGTTTTGGATTACATAGATTATCTTGTTGACAATCCCATGTAATAAAATATATACAAAGGTTTGATTATGAATATTTTATCACTACTCGCCGAGAGAACTAAATCTCATCCTAATAAGGTTGCATTTGCATTTAAACATAATAATTCAAATAAATATAAAAAAATATCATTTAAAGAACTAGATCAAAAAAGTAGTAGAGTAGCATTTTATCTGGAAAAAAATGGATTTAGAAGAGGTATGAAAACTCTAGTGATGGTTAAGCCCAGTATCGATTTTATTATTTTGATTTACGGGATGTTTAAGCTCGGAGTCATCCCCTTATTTCTACCGAATTTTGAAATTAAAAGTCGTAATGGAAGAAAACAATTAAGATTAATTGTAAATCGTGCCAAAATAAATGCTGTTATCGGTGGTAGTAAAATTTTAATCATTAGTTGGTGCTTTGGATTACGAAGATTATCTCAAAAAACTTTAATCATGAGTAAAATAAAATCTTATTACTCTGACTCAAATAATAAATCAGAATACATAATCGATTCCGATGTCGATTGGTTAGAAGAACCTGTTTTCGTAAAATATACCACCGGATCAACTGGACCAGCTAAAGGTGTAATTTACAATCATGCTATGCTTCATTCACATCTACATATCCTAGAATCTGAAGGAATTAATGATAATGACATATTTTTTGGGCGTTCTGGAACTTTAATAACACATCCATTAATTGGAATGACATCAATACTCCACATAAACAAACCGAAAAAGACTACCGGTGAAGAGATAGTTGAGGCAATAAATAAGTGGTCGGTTAGTGCATGTTTCCTATCTCCACCATCAGCAGTCAATCTATCTGATTATCTTGAAAATAAATGTGAATCCAAGATCCCTACACTTGAAAGATTGTATGTTGGAGGTGAGACAGTACCATCGAAAGTTGTTAGAAATATAGAACCGCATTTATCGCCTAACCGATCCAAAGATGGCGGGTATTATCTTGTGTATGGTGCCACTGAAGGATTTCCTCTTTGTCAAAATCAGACAAAGCATATTCTTGAAACTGAGTTTGAAACCGAATCGGGTAAGGGCATTTGCTTGGGGAAACCGGTCAAGGGAGTCAAAATCAGAATTCTTAAATTCAAAAAATCAATGGAGAAAATTGATAATTCATCTGCAATAGATGTGGATGAAGATGGAATAGGCGAAATATCAGTTTGCGGAAATGTTGTCTACAAGCGACTAGTTGGTGATGATGAGAAACTATTCGGCGGACCTCATACATGGGCTTTAGACGAAAATGATGGTAGTTTATGGCACAGAACAGGAGACCTTGGATATACAGATCACCAAAATAGAATTTGGCTAATTGGGAGAAAGAAACACAGAGTTCAATTATCTAATGGCATAACATTGTATCCAAAAAAAATTGAACCAGTTTTAGATTCAATGTTTTCAATACGGACAGCTTTAGTGAATGGTCCAAATAAAAGTGAAGCAGCAATTATTGTAGAAAATAATATATCGAATTGGAATATTTTACAGACTAAATTAATAGAATCAATCCCGATATTATGTGAATTAATAGGAGAGAACATTGATTTTTCATTCACATTATACCCTGAAGAATTCCCAGTCGACTCTGGTCATGAGGCTAAAATCAGACGTGAGCAATTAAGCCAATGGTTATGCGATAAATCATGAAATTATTCATTACTGACAATATTCACTCTTGGTTCCTCCCTCACAGGCATATGAATCAATGAAGAAAATACTCCTACTGCAATTCCAATCCACCAGACAGTTGTATAACTTCCATACATGTCATAAAGAACCCCACCTAGGTAAACTCCGACAAAGCTTCCCAATTGGTGTGAAAAGAATACAACTCCGTATAACGTAGCCATATATTTTATTCCATATATATGTGCTACTAAACCACTTGTTAATGGCACGGTTGCTAACCATAAAAACCCCATTGCGAAAGAGAATATTAAGACAGTGTTCGCAGTAATTGGTGTTAGAATAAACCAGGCTGCGGCTATGGATCTCCCGGCATATATTCCCGATAGTAACCATTTTTTACCAAATCTTTTACCAGCCCACCCAGCCATTAATGTACCAAATATATTTGCTGCACCTATTACAGATATTGCCATTCCGCCCAGTGCTGCTGTTGTTTCTATACCAAGATCGCCACACCACCCTGCAGGATCGATTGGAGCACTCATTTGTGTAACCAGTGCTGGAAAATGCGCAGTGATGAATGCAAGCTGATAACCACAAGAGAAAAATCCGACAAAAATCATCATGTATGTTGGATCTTTGAATGCTATAAGTAAAATTTCACTCAGAGACTCTTCAATCTCATCTTTAGACGCCCTTTCAGGATAACGCATAAATGGGAGTAATAGTAATACACCCAATATTGAAATTGCGAAGATTAAGAAAACTGTTTGCCAAGTCATTGTTTTCAATAATATAATTGCCACCACTGGCCCAACAATTTGACCTGCAGACCCGGAGGCAGTAGCGATTGCTAAACTCATGGCTCTGTGTTCAGGTGCACTTGCTCTTCCAACAACTGCTAAAATTACTCCAAAACCAGTACCAGCGATGCCAAACCCGACTAATATTTCATAAACCTGTATCTCGACTGGTGTATTTGCTCCGGTTGTTAATAAAAGACCTAGTGAATACAATATAGCCCCTAAGATTATTGCTTTTTTATCTCCTATTTTTTCAGCAAAAGCTCCAAAAAACGGAGCACCAAATCCCCAAGCAAGATTCTGTATTGCTATTGCTAAACTAAACTCAGATCTTGGCCATCCAAATTCATCTTGTATTGGAATTTGGAACACACCAAAGGATGCTCTAATTGCAAATCCTACCAAAACGATAAGGCATCCAATTACTAATACGGGTGTGAATAACCTAGAATCACTACCCATATCGTCTGCTAATTCATTTCATGCATAACGTTGTCGGTTAGTATAAATTTAAGAATTAAAACAATTTTTTCTGTATTGAGCTGGATTTTTGCGTTGTTTTTTTCCTTGGCCTATTCCTGCTACCATGTTTTTTTAAAATTCGTTGACTTAATTCTCTTACACCTTCTCCTTTTCTGGCAGAATAACTTCTTTTTATCCCTTCTTTCCTACTGATCATTTCATCCAATATTGGTCCAGGATAATTTTTATCAATTAGACAGGAAGTGGATTTTTGTACTTTAATAGGCATCTTCCATGGTTCGTGTATATATTCTGTGGGAACCATAGCCAACTCAGGAATCCATTTTCTGATATAATTACCGTCTGGATCATGATCTTTTCCCTGTTTAGTCACTGAGTATGCCCGAATAGCATTAATTCCTGTAGTCCCTGACTGCATCCCCACTTGAGACCAGTGAATTCCTGGTTCATAATCTAGAAATAATTTCGCCAAATAATCACCGGTCTCTTTCCTGGGTAACCACAAGTTGTACGAAGCACACGACATCATCATAGCTCTCATCCTGAAATTTATCCATCCTGTACACTTTAATTGCCTCATACAAGCATCAAAAAAAGGCCATCCAGTATTCCCATTTGCCCATTTCTCAAATCGCTTTTTATCATAAATTCTATTCATATTTTGTTCTATTAGGGGGTTTTGTGCTATCAAGTCTAAGTTAGGTTCCATCTCTAATTTTTGTATAAAATGGCATCTCCATGCTAATCTCCTCCGAAAAGATGAAAGATTTTTTATCCATTCTTTATGATGATTAATATTATCTTTGTTCTCTTTGATGAAATTTATTTTTTTGTTGGTTTTTTGCACAACACGTCTCATGGATAATGCTCCTACAGAGAAGTATGGGGATAATCTCGAACAATGTTTCGTGGATAATATAGGACTCGAAATGGATTGATTATACTTCTTACTGTCGTGATCCAGAAACTGATTCAATCTTATAATTGCTGCATCTTCTCCTGGTTCAGGCCATTCCTTTAAATTATTCAATTCTAAACCTATATTTTCAAATTTTGGTATGTCTCCTTGGTATGGAATATTTTTTTCAAATAATGGCGGATCTATGAGTGTTAATTTCATTCTTTTATCTCTTTCCTTTTTCCAATAATCTCTATTCTTCAGGCCTCTAATTACTCCATTTGAATTATGTTCCTCCCATTGGATATCATTTAATCTACACCATTTCAGTATTCTCTTATCTCGTTCATATGACCATGAATTTCCAGTTTCTTCATGGCTCAAAATTCTTTTTATATTGTATTTTGAGTTTAGGCTTTTTAGTTTCTCTAGTGCTGTTCCTATGTGGAAATGTAAGTCCAAACCATTTTCTTTTAGATTTTTTGATAAACTTATTGCGTTATCCAATTCCCAATTTAAGTGTATATTTGAAGTATCTTGAAGCATCATTCTTTCTTTCTCAACAACGAATAGGCAGAGAACATGCCTTCCTGATAATGATGCACTAATTAATGGAGAGTGATCTCTGCATCTCAAATCCCGTTTGAACCAGACGATATCTATATCCATTAATACACGTTGAAATCCGCAGCATATTATATTATGTTTTTATGAGAACTTTTGTATCTTGATTAATCACAACTATATGTAAGGGAGCCTTCATTACACAACATAAGGGTGGTTGTGCTGAAGGAGACTAATAAATTGGATGAAAATGTACTAACTGAAAAATTATTGTCTGTGAAAAGCATTCACATAATGGGTGCTGGGCTTAACACCGAAAGAACGGCTCATACTGCTGTAGGTGAGGTTTCAGAGAGAGGATGGAGAGTAATTCCTGTACATCCCAGGGATGCAGGTGCTTCGATTTCAGGAATACCGATTAGAGGAAGCATAGAAAAAGGAACCGATTTAGAACTAGTAGTGTTATTTTTAGCCCCCAAACGTGCTCAAGAAGTAGTAAAAAGTTTAATGATAAATAATACTGAAAAAAAACCTTTAATTTGGTTCCAACCCGGTGCAGAATCTCAAATTGCCACCAACTGGCTTGTAGATGCTTGTTGGCCATTTGTTGAGAATGATTGTATCGTTAGATTCATTAAGCGGAACGAAATTAAAATAACTCAAAAGAAACTTCCATGGTTTCGTCAAGTCCTAGATGATGACAACTCTGGTTGTTCAATTTGGTCATACCATAAACCCGGAGAGGAATCAGATTTACCAATATCAAAAGTAGAATGGGTTGGAGATTTACTTGATCTCACAAAATCTAGCCATATAATACCCAAATATGTTCGGAGACTAGTAAAAGAAAATGAGTCTCTTGAGGAATGTGGATATAGGCTTTCTTTGTGAGGAATTAATTTTAGGTGATAAGATTATCAACTTCTTCAAGGGATTCTCTCAGAGCATCAATCGTGAATTCTACATCTTTCTCTGTTATTACTAATGGCGGTTTTATTTTAATCACATTTTTATGGGGCCCGTCAATACTCAAAAGAATCCCGCGATTGAGTAATTTATCAATCAATATTTTTGCTTCCTTAGGTGCAGGCTCTAAGGTTTCGTGATCTTTAATTAATTCAATTCCTAGAAACAATCCTTTGCCCCTAATATCTCCTATTAATTTAAATTCTTCTTTCAATGTTGTTAATTTTTTTATGAACAAATCTCCCATAAGCTTCGCATGATTAATCAAATTGTCATCTTCAATGACATCAAGCACGGCCATTCCGATAGCACAAGATACCGGATTACCTCCAAATGTCGAAAAGTATTCCATTCCCTCGAACGCATTAGCAATCTCCCTTGTTGTAAAAACCGCTGCCATCGGGTGGCCGTTCCCAATTGGTTTACCCATTACAACAATGTCAGGGACTACATTTTGTTCCGCAAATGCCCACATGTGTGATCCTATTCTCCCGAACCCCACCTGAACCTCATCGGCGATACATAACCCTCCTTTACTTCTGATTATTTCATAAACTTCTGACAAATATCCTTCAGGCAGTGGTATCTGCCCCGCACAAGAAAGCATCGATTCGATAATTATCGCTGCAATAGAATCAACATTCCCTATCGCCTTTTGAAAATCATCGGAATAATCAGTTGAAGGGTTCCTAAATTTATCTGGTGTAGGTACAACATGTACCCATTCTTCCGGTTTTCCTTTCCCACCTTGACCTTTAAATTTATAAGGGCTTAAGTCGATTAGCATCCCTGTATTGCCATGATACGCTCCATCAACCACTACTACATCATTTTTTTTTGTGTAGGATCTTGCTAACCTAATAGCCAACTCGTTAGCTTCACTACCAGAATTAACTAAAAAACCTACTTTTATTAATTCAGGAAGCGTATTAGATAATCTTTCTAGGTAATCAGTCAATCCTTTGTAAATGTACCTTGTATTAGTATTAAGTAGGGCCATTTGCCGTTGTCCAGCTTTTACTACATGTGGATTACAGTGTCCTACATGGGATACATTATTTACTAAATCTAGGTATTTATTCCCATCTTTTGAATAAAGGTATTGCATCCTCCCTTTGACAATATGGAGGGGTTTACCATGGCCTATTGAAAGTGAGTCACTAACATGAAATTCTCTTTGCCTCAATATATCTGATAAAGCCGAATCAAGTTCTTCATCCTGAATACCCACATTAACTACAATTCATTCGTCTAGTTTAATGCTTGGATTTGAATATCTCTAGTAGTTAATTCGATATATGAACTATATGTAGTAAAACTATGGCTTACACAGCTGTAACTCTGAATGAGGCCTCTGAAGTCGTTAAATTAGCTGGTTTTGATGAGTTATTAAAAATAGAAAAATTAGATGGGGGATGGGCTAACTCAAACTATAAATTAATCCTAAAAAACGGTAAAATGTATGTACTTAAAATTTGGAATGAACAAAGTGAAGAAGAAGTGAATTATTTATTGAATATTACATCTTACCTAGCTAATCGTGGGATACCAACGCCTATTCCAATTCCGTTCAAAAATGGGAATTTAGTTACAATGAAAAAAAACCTTCCATGGACTATTCTTCCGTTTGTTGAGGGAGAATGGCTAAAATCAGATTACGATTCACTATTTACCTTAGGTAAAACTCAAGCAAAGATGCACAAAATTGCTCCCCCTGTAAATCTAAAACAGGATTTTTCAATGGGATTGAAATTATTTGAAAAAATAATTACTATAAGCGATAGTACCAATAAGGCCGACGACTTCACAAATCTTCTAAAAGAAAATTTATATTTGTTTCATGAATATGAGAACCTCCCCCGTGGTATAATTCATGGAGATTTATTTCCTGATAATGTGATAGGAAAGGAAAACAACGAATTATCTTTATTAGATTTTGAAGAGGTATGTGAAGACGTACTGGTATTTGACCTAGCAATGACATTTGTAGGTTTTGGATGGGAACAAGGAGAACCAATAAAGAAAAGATGGGAAGCTATTCTTGATGGCTATCAATCAATTAGAAACTTATCGCCAGATGAAATCAACGCCCTCCCTGATTTACATAAACTCGCGACGCTTTCTATTGCCGCATGGAGATACTGGCAATTTAAAATTAATATTCCTGGTTCTTTAAATGAAGATAGATATTTGGAAATGACCTCTAGACTCTCAAAAGAATTACCATTTTGATTATTCTTCGGCAGATTCTAGTTCTTCATATCGGATTTTCGCTAATTCTCGCATGTCTTCATGGTGATTGCCTTCTTCAATGGCATCTTGATCATCTTCATCTACAATTTCGACACCGAGTAATGTTTCTATTATGTCTTCCATCGTTACTAACCCTACCGTACCTCCAAATTCGTCTTTAACAATAAGTATCTGTTCTTTGTTGTCTAGGAGAATATCTAGTGCTTTGTCGACTGAATCTACATCTCGACATGAATACATATCTCGAGATATATCTTTCATAAGTTTATCATCATTATCTGCTGCAGCTTCTCTCAATATCTCACTACGAAGAACCATTCCATGTATCTCATCTATATTTTGATTCATTGTTACCGGCATTCTACCATGAACCATGATGGGTATTCTATCTCTAATCATCGCCACTGTTTCTTCACTCGACGCAGTTTCCATCACAACTCTAGGAGTCATTATAGATGCGACTGTTTTTTCCCTTAAACCTAGTAAATTTTGTATTACCTTTTCCTCATCCCTTTCTATAACCTGACTCTCTTCGGCTATATCAGCTAAATGGGATAATTCATCCCTAGTAACAGCTTCGTTTTGAACAGAAGGGAATATAGATCTTAGTTTTTCAATTGGATAAACTATCGGAAGAAGTATAAACATGAGGATTTTTAATATCCTAGCCGAACTAACGGTCAATTTTCTCCAATATAATGCACCTATAGTTTTAGGGAGGATCTCGCTAAGTAACAAAATGGCAATTGTAAGCAATGATGCCGACAATGCTATTACATATTCACCCTGATACGCATTTTCAACCTCATGTCCCACTCCTAAAGCACCTACAGTGTGTGCTATTGTGTTGAGGGTCAATATAGCAGTTAAGGGTCCTTCTGGATCATCTTTAAACTCACTCCAGGTTGAACTAATCTTAGGGTGAGTATCCTTTAGTGCAACGATATGACCGTGTGTAGTTGATAGTAACACTGCTTCCAGAATACTACATAGGAACGAAGCACCCAATGCTAGCGATGCATAAAAAATAATTAATGTTGTAGGTTCCACTTTTGTTGCCTCTTAGAGAACTTTTTGGTTGATTTTAGTAAAGTAACTGCCTCACCTGCTGCTAAGTACGGGACCCAACAAGAGCGATTAAGACATAAACATGGTGCCTCACGCCTTTGCTGGAAGAGTATATTGGAAGTGAAAAAATTGGAGCGAGTTGCAATATTTATGGCATGGCCATACGCAAACGGACCTTTACACCTTGGGCATGTCGCTGGCAACTGTTTGCCAGCCGATATTCAGTACAGATATGAAAGGTCTAGAGGACGTTCTGTAATTATGTGCAGTGGATCCGATGAACATGGCACCCCGATAACAGTAACGGCTGAACAAGAAAATGTAAACCCACAGGCAATAGTAGATAGATTTCATGACATTAATACCAGAGCATTAGTAAATTTGGGATGTTCATGGAGCGATAATGTAGATCCAAGGGGAATCGAATATGGTGGGGTTTTGTACAATCGGACGACTGATCCAAGGCATAAAGAATTAGTCAAGGATTATTTTACCTCACTCAAACAATCTGGTTTTCTTGTACCGGAAACAATGCAACAATATTGCTCTATTAGCGCTGATGGTAGTACCAAATTCCTACCTGATAGGTACGTAGAGGGCGAATGTCCTGTATGTGGGTCAGACGATGCTAGAGGTGACCAATGCGATGATTGCGGGTCCACATATGAATCAAGCGACCTTATTAATCCCCGTTCCAAAATGGATCCTGATGCAATAATCGAAATTAGAGACACCGAACATTTCTTCTTTCAACTTAATCTATTTCAAGAGCAATTAGAAAAACACTCTGCCAAAAAACAAAAAATATGGAAACCCAATGTCAAAGCCATGACAAAAAACTGGCTAAATATGGGTTTGAGACCTAGAGCTGTGACAAGAGATATGGAATGGGGTATTGAATTACCGATTAATGATCAAAGATGGGATAAAAAAAGGATTTATGTTTGGTTTGAAGCAGTACAAGGATATCTTACATGTTCGCAGATTTGGTCTGAAAAATATTCTAATAATAATGATGACTGGAAGAAGTGGTGGCATAAATCAGAAAATGGGATTGAACCTAGGCACATTTATTTTATGGGCAAAGACAACATCCCATTCCATACAGTTATTTGGCCAGCTATCATTATGGGTCTAAATTCCTCAGTATCTGGTAACCAACCGAGTTGCGAGATAAAACCTGGTGAATTGGTTTTAGAAAGTAATGTGCCGGCTATGGAATACCTAATGCTTCAGGGAGGTCAATTCAGTAAGAGCAGAAAACATGCTGTATGGTTACCATCGTTTTTGAAGCATCATGACCCTGATACCTTGCGTTATTTCTTATCCATCAACATGCCAGAAGGCCATGATACAGACTTCAGATGGGAAGAATATGTAGATAAAGTAAACAACGAACTAATTGGTAACTATGGTAATTTTGTTCATAGAGTTATGACTCTTTCTCATAGACTACCTCAAATCGAAGATAGAAATCCACTTATGAAATATTATGATTTAAAGGACAATATTGAAACTCAAAAGAAAATAGAACAATTACTTAAGCAATCCATAGAATCTATGGAAAAACAAAGATACAAAGAATCATTAAGATTTTTGATGAATATTTCCCAGTTAGGAAATGGGTTAATTCAACATTCAGAACCCTGGAAATATATGAAACTAGATGATTCTCCAGAGAAATCAAAATCATTATCGACACTAGCCTTTTGCTGGCAAGTTTGTAAAGGGTTAGCAGTTACGTTACGCCCATTTCTCCCTTTTCAATCTGACAAATTGTGGAATATGATGGGTGAAGAATCAAATATCGACAATATTTTATTCGAAGATGCATTCAATTTTGAAAAGGATCTGTCTTGGAATAATGATGCTCCTGAACCCTTGTTTGCTAGATTAGAACTAGATCAAATATTAGAAAGAGAAAAACTAATTGCAGATGGTGACTCAGCGAGTATCGATAATAACAAAGGGGAAGTGAATTATATCGATTTTGAAGATTTTATGAAAGTTGAGATGAAAACTGGTAAAGTGATCAATGTAGAGGATCATCCTAATGCCGATAAATTATATGTCGTGACCATTGAAGATGGACCAGAATCAACCAGGACAGTTTGCGCTGGACTAAAAGGACTTTACAAAAAAGATCAATTATTGGGGAAGCAAGTAGTATTTGTTGCTAATCTTAAACCTAGAAAACTTAGAGGGATTATGTCTGAGGGTATGATACTAGCTGCAGATGATGGCGAAGGTAATGTGTCAGTTTTAACTCTTGATTCAGATATGCCAACTGGATCACAAGTCAGATGATTCAGGCATGTCAAAATATTCCCATTGGACCATAGCTAATTCTGAATTACTTCTAGCGGAACTATATGCCTCCAATGGTTCTGCGTTTAATTGAAAGAATGTTTCTCCAAACCTAAACGGTTTCATAATGTCTCTAGCCTGTTCCCATCTGTCAATTAAAATTAGGCTCAGAGCTAATGCCTCTGAAGTCGACAATCTGCCTGGCTTTCCCCAAGATACAGGGTTGGCTGCTAGTACGCATGGCAATGTTCTGCCTTCTAATTTAGTATTATTTTCTATGTAGGATAATGAGGAATCAAGTTGTTTCCAAGAGCAGTCAAGGGCAACAATAGCAGCTCCTCTGTCTATGATTAACTTATCATCCGGCCCCAATAATACACCGGCATTTGGATCTAATAGAAAACCCCTTTTTGGTGATTTCTTGATATTTGTATGTAAAATAGCATGTCCATATTTCTGTAGTTTCCTGGCAGTACACTTTTTTGGATCATCTTGGTCTAAGTGGATAATATGTAGAGGGACATTCCTCAACTATTATCCCTCCGATTTAGCAAATCGTCTAAGGCATCACCAATTGTCATGTTTCTCTTCTTGGTAGACAGAGTGGAAGTATGTTCTGAACTGCGTTCAACATTTAACTCAATAGATAATATTTTTTCAATTTTCAATATTAATTTGTCAGTTGGTCTACCACCATTTTCTATTTTTTGAACGATATTCAACCTCTCGTTCATTTTAGATGCAAATGTCCTTTGATCCCATCCTTTTTTCTTTCTAGCCAGGATTATTCTTTTGTGAAAATCTTGTGCTAATTCTTTTTCTTTCCTTGCCATAATGTCTTTACCAGCTATTCCTCTACTGTTAACTGTATTTTTGGCTTTTGGAATGATTTTAGAAAATTTATTTGGTAATTCCACAACTTGTAAATTTAATGATTCAACACACCTACTGCAAGCATCTACCTGAATTCCTGCTGTACGGGCCTTCCGGGTGGAAACCTTCTCATTTCCACAAAGCTCGCAGGAGGCCATAATCTGTGGAGGGCACGTTCATTCAAGACTGCTTCGGGTGATAAGCGTCAAATGTGTAATGCATTAGGTAATGACATGACAAGTCGCGCCGGTTCACCACCCAAAGACGAATCCACGAAAGAGATTGGTGGAGATAGTGTAACAAAAATTGCTCTTAATGAGCTTAAAGAGCAATATGCACTTCTGTCTGAAGATGCTAAACAATTGATGACTGAGAAGATGTTTCTTGAAAATGAAATGAGCCAACTGAAAAAGAGAGTCAACAGGCTAGACGAAGAAATAAGGAACCTGAGAACCCCTCCTTACATTATTGGTAACATACAGGATGTAATTGGAGAAAAGGTTGTAGTAAGAAGCTCCAATGGGACTATTTTCTTAGTGTCCAAAAATCCGAGAATCGACAATTCAAAACTTCTTCCCGGGGTTCGTGTATCTATGAATCAAGATACACTAGCCGTGATTGATATACTTGACGATGCATTTGATCCTCTGGTATCTGGGGCAGAAATAATCGAAAGGCCGAATATTAATTATACTGATCTAGGTGGTTTAGATGAACAAATAAAAGAGATTAGAGATGCGATTGAGCTATCATTGGAAAGACCCGAATCGTTCAAAAAATTCGGCATTCAACCACCCAAAGGAGTCTTACTTACAGGGCCACCGGGCACTGGAAAAACTATGCTCGCAAAAGCTGTTGCCAATCACACCAATGCTACCTTTTTAGGTTTGGTTGGTTCAGAATTGGCTCAGAAATACATAGGAGAAGGAGGGCGAATGGTACGTGAACTATTTTCTCTCGCCAGAAAAAAGTCACCTTGCATTATATTCATCGACGAAATAGATGCAATTGGATCTAAAAGACTTGATTCTTCCACATCAGGTGATAGGGAAGTCCAAAGGACATTGATGCAACTATTATCTGAATTAGATGGTTTTGATTCTTTGGAAGATGTAAAAGTTATTGCCGCTACTAATCGACCTGAACTGTTAGATAAAGCTTTACTGAGGCCAGGAAGGTTTGATAGAATAGTAGAAATTCCTTTACCTAACATTGACGGTAGAGAGGCTATTTTCAAAGTACTCTCTAATAAAATGCCATTAGACAAAAACGTTGATTTTTCAAAATTAGCTATAATTACAGAAGGATACAGTGGTGCTGAGATTAAGGCGATTACAATTGAAGTGGGTATGAAAGCCATTTCAGATGGTGTAACAAAATGTAAAATGGCACATTTCAAGGAAGCTATATCATCCATAGACTCAAAAAGAAAAGGGGTGAAAAATAATGGCCCCGATCGTTTGTACGGTTAGGTGTTTAAATGAGGGATATCCTTATCGAATGCGTACCAAACATAAGTGAAGGCAGGAACCTAGATACCATCAATGCTATAGTAGAATCAGCCAGAAAAATAGAGGGGGTGAATATACTAGGCTGTGAGCCTGATGCTGATTATAATCGGACCGTAATCACAATAGCAGGAGAACCTTCATGTGTCACAAAAGGTGCTTACGCAATTATACAGAAGTCTTTGGAATTAATAGATATGGAAAAACATACCGGTAATCACCCTAGAATGGGAGCAGTTGATGTCTGTCCGTTTGTACCACTTTCTCCTAATTCTATGGATGAATGCATAAGATCAGCCCACCAGTTATCCAAAATGGTCAATAAAAAAGTGCCTAATTTTTTTTACGGTGAAGCTGCTTCCTCAGATGACCGGATGGCATTGTCAAGGCTGAGAAAAGAGGAATATGAAGGTTTAGAATCCAGATTTAACGGTGGCAAATGGGATAATGAAAATACCAGAATGCCTGATAGCTGGTCTGGTAAGTGGGGGGCAAATGAAAGGAAATTTGGAGCTGTAGCTATTGGAGCTAGAAATATATTAGTTGCCTACAATGTTAATGTTAATGAAATAGATGCTAAGGCTTCAAAGATAGCCGGATCCTTGGTCAGGACGTCTGGAAGATTGGTTAAAAAAAATGGAAAAAAAATAAGAATAAATGGTATGTTAAAACACGTTCAAGGTATGGGTGTCCCATTACCTGCATCATCTATTTCGCAGGTCTCTATGAACCTTCAAAATGTTGCAGAAACACCAATGCACATGGCTTTTGAGGCAGTAAAATCTATTGTAAACGATCATGGTATCGAAACCTGTGGTTCCGAGTTGGTTGGCCTAGTACCGTTAAGTGCTATGATAGACACTGGGAGATGGTTTTCATCCGATCCTGAAAATGATAGTGATGAAGAATTAGTAGCCAAAGCCATAGCAGGCTTAGGATTAGACTATCTTAAAGAGTTCAACCCATATGTCAGCATCATAGAATGGGCTATACAGAACAGGAGCGATAATAATGAATGATGGTTACATGTTAATATTAAACGAAATTGCATCCGATTCCCCAACACCCGGAGGAGGGACAGTTGCGGGTTTGACTCTAGCTCATGCTTATGCCTTGGCATCAATGGTTTCTAGACTAACAATAGACAAAAAAAAATGGGAAAAGGGTCATAAAATATCATCAAAGATAATAAATAATATTAATTATGACCTTGATAATTCCGTCAAATTAGCAATAGCAGATTCATCAGCATTTGACAAAGTAATGGATTCCTATCGTTTACCCAAGAATTCTGAGGACGAGGTTCATGCTAGAAATATGGCAATATTAAATTCAACGATAGGGGCAGCCCAGGCTCCTTTCGACATAGCAAAAGAAGGTTTCAAATTATTATCAATGCTACCTGAATTAGCAGAATATTGTAATCTGAACGCTATTACTGACCTAGCGTCTTCATCAGAACTAGCCTACACTGCTGTCTACATTGCGTCTCTAAATGTTAAAATAAATGTCGATTCTAATGATGATTCCAGTTTAAAAGAGATTCAAAACAATACTTCAATAATAGTCAGCGGTTCAGATAAACTAATCAAAGAGATTCGAGAAATAGTTGCTAGGAGGATGAATAATTGACGACTTTTTTTGATGAATTTAAATACGGTGTTCCTGAAAAACTTCCACCGAAAAAAGAACTAGATATGTCTGTAGATCATGCTCCCAAGAGGCCACAAGTACTTAGCGAGAAGCAGAAACAACTAGCGATTCAAAATTCACTGAGATATTTTCCCAAAGAGTGGCATGAGGAATTAGCTTATGAATTTAAAAATGAGTTAGAAAACTTAGGCCACATATACATGCACAGATTTCGACCAAATTATGAGATGTACGCAAGACCAATATCGGATTATCCAACCGAAAATAAGCAAGCAGCCTGCATTATGTTGATGATTCAAAATAATTTGGATCCAGCAGTGGCGCAATATCCTCACGAATTGATCACCTACGGTGGAAATGGTAGTGTGTTTCAAAATTGGATACAATACAGAATCACAATGCACTATCTATCCAATATGAATATGAATCAGACTTTAGTGATGTATTCAGGCCATCCCCTCGGTTTGTTCCCTTCTAATCAAAATAGTCCACGAGTAGTCATTACTAATGGATTGACAATACCTAATTATTCCAAGCAAATAGATTACGAAGTTATGAATGCATTGGGAGTCACTCAGTACGGTCAAATGACAGCCGGTTCCTACATGTATATAGGCCCTCAGGGTATAGTTCACGGAACCACACTGACAATTTTAAACGCTGCCCGAAAGTACCTAAATTTTGACACAAAAAATGGCCTGGGAGGCCTTCTTTACGTAACATCCGGTTTAGGTGGTATGTCTGGGGCTCAAGCTAAAGCTGCAGTAATAACTGGGGCAGTTTCTATAATTGCAGATTCGAACGAGCATGCAGCTGTCAAGAGGCATGAGCAAGGATGGTTATCAGAATTATTCTATGACTTAGATGATTTAATCATTAGATTAAAAGAATGTATATCCGGGAAAGAGGCTGTATCACTTGGTTACGTTGGAAACATTGTTGACGTATGGGAAAGATTAAATTTTGAAAATATTGTTCCTGATTTAGGTAGCGATCAAACGAGTTTACACAACCCATGGCTGGGTGGTTATACCCCACAAGGAATGTCTTATGAGAATATGAAAAATATGATAAAAAATAATCCTGAAAAATTTAAAATTAAAGTCAAGGAAAGTCTGGTTAAACACGTTCAAATCATAAACGAACTTTCAAACAAAGGTATGCATTTTTGGGATTATGGTAATGCATTCTTACTCGAAGCAGGAAGAGCCGGCGCAGATATATATTCCAAAACAACCAAATCTGGTTTTCGGTATCCCTCTTATGTTGAAGATATTATGGGGCCAATATGTTTTGATTACGGGTTTGGGCCATTCAGATGGGTGTGTTCGTCAGGAAAGCAATCTGATCTTGAATTAACAGACAAAATAGCAGCTGAAGTTCTAAAATCACTGGCAACCGAGGCTCCTCCTGAAATTCAAGGGCAATATTATGATAATATCAGATGGATAGAATCTGCTGACGAAAACGGAATGGTCGTCGGCAGCAAAGCCCGAATATTGTATGCAGATGAGTTGGGTAGAGTAAAGATAGCTCAAGAATTTAATAGAGCTATTTCCGATGGTAGAATAAGCGCTCCCATAATTTTGGGAAGGGATCATCACGATGTTAGCGGTACAGACAGCCCATACAGAGAAACAGCAAATATTAGAGATGGATCAATGTTTACAGCTGACATGTCTGTTCAAAATTTTATTGGAGACGCATTCCGAGGTGCCACTTGGGTTAGCTTACACAATGGTGGTGGCGTAGGTTGGGGGGAAGTAATAAACGGAGGCTTTGGAATGGTTATAGATGGCAGTGATAATTCTAACCTAAATATTCAATCTATGCTATCATGGGATGTTAATAATGGCATAGCCAGACGTGCATGGGCTCAAAATAGTGAAGCAATCTTTGCAATCAAAAGGGCGATGGAAATCAACCCAGATCTGAATGTAACTATTCCGAATCAAGTATCGAAGAGTTTACTTGAAAGGATCTCCTGAGGTAAAGCATGGAAGTATCTGAGATAATCCTGGATGGCAGTTCGTTATCAATAGAACAAGTAGTATCAATTACTAATTTAAATTCTAAGGTTACGCTTTCCAAGAATGCAGTATCAAATATTGAAAAGTCGAGAAAACTTATTGAAGATATAGTAGCTAATGGAGAAATAGTATACGGTATTAACACCGGTTTTGGGGCTCTTTCGAACGTTACTATTCCTGAAGAAAAATTGGAAGATTTACAATCCAACCTAATACGATCTCACGCATGTGGAGTAGGTGAAAAAATGGACCCAAATTCTGTTCTAATGATGATGCTTATTAGAGCCAATTCTCTTGCTAAAGGGTATTCTGGGGCAAGGCTTGAACTAGTACAACTATTAGTTGATATGTTAAATAATCGCATCGCTCCTGTTGTTCCTAGAATAGGTTCTCTTGGAGCATCAGGTGATTTGGCCCCATTATCACACATGACACTTGCGATGATGGGGGAAAGCAATTCACAAATTCAATTAGAAAACGGAAATTGGATGGAATTAAAATCAATCTCTGCCTTGGATAAATTTGGCCTCAAACCCATTAAGTTACAAGCAAAAGAAGGACTTTCATTGATTAACGGGACGAGCCAAATGTGTTCTTATTTGTGCCAAACAGTAATTAATCTTGAAAAATTAATTTTTGCTGCCGATGTAGCATTAGCAACATCTATTGAAGCAATCAAAGGATCTTATGCGCCATTTGACAAGAGAATACACGATGTCAGACCCCAAATAGGTCAATCTATTTCATCTAGTAGGATAAGGGGATTTTTACAGAATTCTGATATTAATAAGTCTCATATTGGTTGTGACAGAGTACAAGATTCTTATTCATTTAGATGCGCACCACAAGTTCATGGACCCATGATTGACACACTAAAGGAAACTAGAAGAATATTATCAATAGAAATCAACTCAGCCACGGATAATCCTCTTGTTTTCTCAAATCAAGGGAAACCAGAAGTTATCAGCGGAGGGAATTTTCATGGGCAAATACTTGCTTTGGTTAGCGATAATTTAGCAATTTGCACACACGAAATAGCTAGCATATCAGAAAAAAGAATTAACCAAGTACTTGACCCTCAATGGAGCGGTCAAAAAGCATTTCTAGCCAACGAAGAGGGATTAGAAAGTGGACTAATGATAGTCCAGTATGTCGCTGCTGCAGTAATAGCAGAATTATCTCTATTGTCAAACCCTGTTTCAACTACAAATATACCTGTTAGTATGGGTAAAGAGGATCACGTGTCTATGGGGGCTACTGGTTCATACAGGAGTTTTAAGAGCAGTAAACTATTATCTTTAGTCTTATCCAGTGAATTAATATGTTCATGTCAAGCATTGGATAATATACCTGAATCTCCATCAGATTCGGTAAAAAAATTACATAAATGGGTAAGAAATTATGTTGACACAATCGAATCAGATAGGAGTACCTCCAATGATACTGAAATTATAGCAGAAAAAATTCTTACTCCTGAATTGCTGTTGTGTTTGGAAGGTGAATAAGTGCAGGAAAAACTGTATATGAACCATCATCCAGGTACAGATCCTGAACCTTTTACCGCCACAATAAAAAACATAACAGATAACAATATTTTCCTAGATCGAACGTATTGTTACCCTCGTGGAGGAGGTCAACAAGGTGATACCGGCACACTATCTAAATATAATCTGCAAACTGAATTGTTAGAAACCTTACCTGGAGAATCAATTAAACATCCAGTAGTATCAGCAGAAGGTTTTGAGATTGGAGACGAAATCAAGTGTATAATTAACAAAGACAGAAGAAACAAAAATACCAAGATGCACACTGTTCAACATATAGTATCGGCAATGGCAAGTGATATGTTCTCAGCAGAGACTGTGGGTAATCAAATAAGTGAAGATTATACAAGAATAGATTTATTGTTCCCAGACAGGGATAAATTTAATCAAAGTGACTTAGAACAAACCGTAAATTCAATAATCCAATCTAATAAAGAAATCATGATTCACAATTGGGATAGGAAAAGAATTTTGAATCATGAGCAAATGAGGCATACAAAATTTATGGACAGAATTCCACAACATATTGACAAATTAAGAGTCGTTGAGATTGTGGATGTAGATCTGTGCCCATGTGCTGGAACACATGTTGATAGAACAGGGGAACTAGGCGAAATAAATATTACAAATGTAAAATCTAAAGGCGCAGGGAAATTAAGAGTATCTTATCAGTTGAATTACCTTAAATAAAGGTACGTAACTATTGGTGGGCTCGGCAGGAATTGAACCTGCGATCTCCACCATGTCAAGGTGGCGTCATAACCCCTAGACCACGAGCCCGATAACTGTCCGGGAAAGTCAACCCCTGATGAATGATTCTCTCTAGTTATTTGAATTAACTTATGATCTTGGAAAGACGACCATCGCATTTATCATTCGAACAAAACCCAGAAACTCTGGTTCTTCCATTCGACATGACAATTTTCTTTGGCATCCGAACATATACTGAATTTTTACACTTCAAACAATAAGCTACTATTCGTTCCATACATTATGCAACTCAGATAAATAACTAAACCTTCCTAACCCCCTATTAACTAACAAAAAACTGTATATTTTCCATAAACGCTGTACTGAGGCTTTATTCATTAAACTGATTAACAATTAATTTCTGATAACTGTGGTTATCGGCCCACAGAGAATCGAAATATTTTGTAATAATATTGATATTTGGTATTTTATGATATAGAACCTATTACAAAATTCAATATTCTTGATTTATTTTATTTATCGTTTCATAAAGTCATAAAATTATTTACTTTTACGTAACACCTATTAAGAATTTACAACGTGGCCAGAAAAATAAGTTTTCTCGATTGGAGATGTACCGGGGGTTTGGCACCAGTAATCGACTAGAGAGCTCTTGAGAATATTAAAATCCGCAGGTCCACCTTGGTACAAAGAACCAACAGGTTTCACTAACTCGTCGTTTAGCGTAGAGGCTGGATTCCGTGTGCATGCAACCAAAGCAGCGAGTGGATCGATTCCCAATCTATGTGTAACAAGACTACCAATGAAAGGCAAGGATAGCGTTTGGCAATTTGGGTTATAGTCTGTAGCAAGAGAAAAGTTCCATTCATTGTCTATACAATCTTTTATCCCGTTACCGAGATTTTTTCCAAGTACATATGGTGTAGCTGGTAGGAATACCTGCATAGTTCCAGCCTCATGCGCTTTGGCCCTAGAATCATCGTTGCTAAATCCTACGTGATCACCGCTCGAACATTTTAATTCTGCAGCTAGTGATAATCCACCACCATCAACAAACTCATCTACATGCAACCTACTCTTCAAACCATACTCTTTGGCTTTCAGAACTATCAATTCTGTCTGTTCTAATGTAAACCAACCTGGTTCACAGAATACATCAACCCACTTTGCCAATTTTTTCTCTGCAACCATCGGTAATTGTTCATGAAGGAGTTCATCCATATAATCAGATATTTTCTTATCTTTAGGGAAATCATGTGCGCCTAGCCAGGTTGGCAATACATTCTGATTTTTACCATTCAAGGATGATGTGGCCTGAAGGATTTTTTTTTCGCTTTCAGTTGTCAAACCATATCCGCTTTTTGCTTCTATAGTGGTGGTTCCATATACAATCGATTCTTGTAATTTTTTCCTGCCAATTAATTTCAATTTGTCTAATGATAATTTTCTAGTACTTGAAACAGTTTTGTTGATTCCCCCACCACGTTTAGATATATCTTGATAGCTCAACCCTTTTTGTCGCATCCTTATCTCATTTGACCTCTCGCCTGACCAGATTAGATGTGTATGGCAATCAACAAGTCCAGGTATGATTGCGCCTCCGTTTGCATCAATAATTTCCACGAGGTTTGATTTACCGGACTCCATATCTGGTGCGAATTCTGACAGTAATTCTTCTTCAGGACCAATTTTAGAAATTAATCCATCGGATAAAAGTAGTGAATGTCCTGGTTCAAGAATTAAATTATTTCTATCAGCCATATGTTGGCCTGAAATGGGTTTTCTGATATCTCCATAAGACAATGTTGCCAATTCACCAACGTTGATTAAGAGCACATCCATGATAGCGGACAGGAGTGACACTTGAAAGGACTCCCTTCTTCGCAAGTCCTAATGGGCGTAATCTTAGGGATAGAAAGTACTGCCCATACTTTCTCATTTGGAGGTGTTTATTCAAATGGTGAAACTATTTCATCTTCATCTGCATTATATAGACCAGAAGAGGGGGGAATACATCCTCGTGAAGCTGCCGATCATCACTCATTGTTATCTGGTAATTTATTTAATCAATTCATATCTAAAAATCAGATTCCTATCAGTGAAATAGATGCAGTAGCATTTAGCCAAGGACCGGGATTAGGACCGTGCCTTAGAGTAGGAGCATCGGTAGCTAGGTCTATATCTTCTAAAATCAATAAACCACTGATCGGCGTTAACCATTGTGTAGCGCATATAGAAATTGGTAGGCTTCAAACAGGTTGTGAGGATCCAGTCTTGTTGTATGTTAGTGGCGGGAATACACAAGTTATAGCCAGAAATGGCAATCGATATAGGGTGATAGGAGAGACTTTAGACATAGGTATAGGTAACATGCTGGACAAATTTGCTAGGACTCAAGGGATTCCATTTCCAGGTGGACCAAAAATAGAGAAACAATCAAACCATTGGCTAAAAGAAAATCCTAATTCTAAGCTAGATAACGTAATTTTACCATATGGGGTTCAAGGTATGGACTTGTCTTTTTCCGGCATTTTGACTGCTGCGATACAAAAGGTACGAGATGGTCATTCCTTATCTGAAGTTTGCTGGTCTTTACAAGAACATTCATTTTCTGCGTGCATAGAAGTAGCAGAAAGAGCCTTGGCCCATACCGGGAAAAACGAGCTTCTATTGGGCGGTGGAGTAGCTTGTAACGAGAGAATAAGAGAAATGTCGAAACTGATGTGCGAGGATAGGGGTGCTAAGGCGTATTGGCCAGAAAAGCAATATTGTGTAGATAATGGTACAATGATTGCAGAGCTAGGTAGAAAGATGATGAAGCATAATATCAGAACGGAATTAATTGATAGTGCAGTTGATCCTTCCATGAGAACCGATCATGCTGAAGTAGTATGGGAGTAATTCAGTCATTGAGAAGGCTTATCTAAGGTGCTTTGTGGCCAAGGTACAGGACTGAGTAGATTGAGAGGTGGGAGACGTAGAGGGCCGGCTAAACGAGCGCCAAAAGATATCTTCAGTCCTGGTGCCAAAAAAGAACCCAAAAAGCCCATGCCCCAGCCGATACAAAGAAGTCAACCAATTTCACCTCCATCTGCTATCATGCCACCTAAAATAGCTGGTTCTGGTAAAGAAAAACAACCGCCAAAAAAAGTTGTTGAACCTAAAGTTGATAAGAAAGAGAAAATAATAAAACCCCCTAAAAATATCGAGGAAAACATCCAACCAGATGTAGAAGAAAAGGCATCTAAAGAGATTATTTCTAACCAAATATTAGGTAATAAGCCAAAAAAGACTCGGGGTTTAAAGCAAATTCCGAAGAAAAAGGAAGAAAATAAAGAATCAACTGGACAAAGTGATAGAGCGGCTGCATTAATTGAACAAAGTAGACAAAGAGCTATGAAACCAGTAGCCGAGCCTATTGTGGAAAAAAAACAAATAAAACCTGTAGTTACCAAAAAACGTAGGAATGTTAAAACTAGTTATCAACCAGCTGCAAGAGCTAAACGTTTGAATAGAAGCAGACATATGGAATATAAATACGAAATGAGAAAATTGCTAGATGATATAAATGTCGCTGAGGAGCATAGATCTAATCTTTTAGGTACAATCTGGGCGAAAGGCGAAAGAAAAACCGCATCTGACGCTAAAGATTTTTTACTCGAAAAGATGACCGAAGGAGCAATAGATGAAGAACAAAAGTCGAGACTTGAGAAAGTCATTGATGATTACACAATAAGAAGGTGAAAAAATGTTAGTAGAAAATAATAAAGTTGTAAAAGTGCATTACCATGGATATTTCCCAGATACGAAAGAAGTTTTTGATAGTTCTTTGGAACGAGAACCGTTATCATTTACTGTAGGTAAAGGTCAAATGATTCCTGGTTTTGAAGCAGAAATATTAGGGTCTGAACTTGAAGAAAAGAGAACGTTCACCCTAGAACCTGAAAGAGCCTACGGGCACAGAGACGAAACAAGAATTATGGAAATGCCCATAGGTGATTTTCCTGAAGATATAGAAATTGGAATGAAGTTCCAAGCTGAAGTCCAAGGGATGCCAATGCCTTTCGAAATAATTGAGATTGATTTAGAGGCTGGAGATTCTGGAATGGTAAAATGTGATTTCAATCATCCAATGGCAGGTAAGGCTTTGACATTCGAGGTTGAGGTTGTAGATATACAAGAAGCAGACCCATCTTGCAATGACCCCGGTTGTGGATGCAGCCATTAAATCGAATTTAACCAATTAAAATTATGATTCTTACAGATAATTCATTTGCCTAAACCTCATCGGCGGTTTGTGTTCAAACGGTCTGGTAGGTCTACCTCACGCAGTGGTTTACCAAGGAATGACATACCCACAAAGGATACACTGTCAGATACAAACCATCCAAAAGATGGACATCAATTACCTGGTCAACCCCCCTACACCAGAGGAATTCACCCAGGAATGTACAAAGATAGATTATGGACAATGAGGCAATACGCAGGTTTTTCAACAGCTGCAGAAACTAATAATAGATTCAAGTTATTACTAAACTCCGGCCAAACGGGTTTATCGGTGGCGTTTGATTTACCAACTCAATTAGGTCTAGATTCGGATGATGAAGATTCTCTAGGAGAAGTCGGAAAGGTGGGAGTTCCAATTGACTCGATAGAAGATATGGAGGATCTGTTTTCAGGTATTGATTTAGGTAAAGTTTCAACATCAATGACAATTAATGCCCCTGCAACTACACTCTTAGCCCTATATGTAGCCACAGCTGATAAACAAGGTGTACCCAGACATCTTTTGAGAGGGACAGTTCAAAATGATATATTGAAAGAATATATAGCCCGAGGATTGTACGTTTATCCTCCTAAAGAATCTATTCGCCTAACAACCGATTTGTTTGAATGGTGCAATGATAATGTGCCAAAATGGAATACAATTTCTGTAAGCGGTTACCATATAAGAGAGGCGGGATCAACAGCAATTGAAGAAGTTGGTTTAACACTAGCAAACGGAATATTTTATGCTGAAGAGGCTGTCAAAGCAGGTTTGAAAATAGATGATTTCGCACCCAGAATGTCGTTTTTCTTTGGTTGCCATAATGATTTTTTCGAGGAAATCGCTAAATTTAGAGCAGCAAGAGAATTATGGTATGAATTAATTAATGAAAGATTCGAACCTAATAATGTTAAATCATCTCAACTGAGATTCCACACTCAAACAGCAGGCGTAACTCTAACCGCTCAACAACCTATGAATAACGCTGTTAGAGTTTCCTATCAAGCTCTTTCGGCTGTTCTAGGTGGGACACAATCGCTCCATACCAATAGCTATGATGAAGCGATTGGTTTGCCAACTAATGAATCAGTTAAAATCGCGTTACGTACTCAGCAAATTATAGCGAATGAAACAGGTGTAGCAGACGTGGTAGATCCTTTAGCCGGTTCTTATCATGTCGAGGAAATGACCACAAAAATAAAAGAAAATGCAAGGGTTTTGATATCAGAAATCGAAGGTAAAGGCGGAGTACTGGAATGTCTAAAATTAGGATTCCAGCAAAAATTAATTCATGATAGCGCTTGGAAGGAAATCAAGGATATAGAAGATAATAACCTGTTGGTGGTCGGAGTAAATACAAATATCGAGAAAGAACATGGATTAAATCTTGGGATGAAAATTGACTCAGATAATGAATTAAAACAAGTTAGTAAATTATCTAATTTCAAGGATAAAAGGGATGCATTGATTGTATCAAATAGCTTAGAAAAATTAAAACAAGCCTGTGAGGGCACTGATAATGTAATGGAACCCCTAATTGACGCCCTAAAACTCGGTGCAACTGTGGGGGAAGTGAATGGTGTAATGAGGGATGTATTTGGGACATGGGTATCCCCCAGTGGAGTTTAATATGACTAGAATTGATCACATAGGAATTGCTACTACTAGTATAGATGAGGCCTCTAAATTTTGGTCAATGATAGGATTAGAGGCAGATTCAGATCATATTAATATCGAACAGGATGTGAAAATAAGGATGTTTTATGGGAAAGATAAGGATGGAAATAAAACCCATTCCAAAGTTGAATTAATTGAGGCTCTTTCAGAAAAATCCGTAATATCGAAATTCATTGAAAGGAAGGGAGAGGGTATACAACAATTAGCCATTTCTGTGGACAACATAGACTCCATGGTAATTAATTTACAAAACAATGGAATTAGAATGATAAATAAAGAGCCTACGATAGGTGCTGGAGGGCACAAGATTGCATTTGTCCATCCGGATTCAGCAGGCGGAGTGCTTGTAGAACTTGTGGAAAGAATAAACTGAGGGATGTATATATGAAAAGTAGTATATCGAGAATGATTAAAACCAGGAAAAATGGGCTTAATTTGACAAGATTAGCATTGAATTTGGAAGTAGAATTCATATCTAAAACCTTAGAATTAATGCGAGATGCTCATCAAATATCCAACGACGCGTACCTTGATTCTGGTTCAATTCAGGGGGGGTTAACTGTAATCTCAAGTTTAATAGAGCAAAATATTTCACAAACCGAGGTGGATTCATTGATGGAAACTCTTCATTCGAGAGCTCTTATTTTAGAGAAAACATATCCAGGATTTGATGAGATTTTGGAATCTTACAGACTTTAGTATTCGTATAGTATTATTCAACGAATATTTAAATGTGTAATTGGTTTAGGGTAAACATGCCCAAAGTTAGCCTTGATATCCCTTTAGAGTTATTAGGGGACCTTAAGTCTCATGTTGGAGATGAAAAAAAATTTATTTCCGTTGCAGATGCAATTAGAACAGCGTGCAGAAAGATGCTTGATCAATTAGACAGTATAGATGAGTTTCATGGGAGGAGGTAAATTTATGTCTACAACACCTAATAAAGATGAAGCAATGGAAGCAATTGAAACTTTAGTAAGATATATCGAAAAGAACGACGGGGAACTCAGAGAAGGTTTACTTGATACTCCCAAGAGGGTAATTGAATCCTTTGACGAGATTTACAATGGTTACTCTCAAGATGCAGATTCCCTTTTGGATGCTACATTCAATGCCGAAGGATATGATGGAATAGTGCTATTGAAGGATATAGAATTTCACTCGACCTGTGAGCATCATATGTTGCCTTTCACAGGATCAGCTCATGTCGCTTATATTCCAGTTAACAAAATAGTGGGGATAAGCAAACTGGCTAGGTTGGTAGAACTACATTCACAGAGATTGCAAAATCAAGAACGAATTACTAAATGTATAGCTGATGATTTAGAAAGAGTGCTAAAGCCTCTAGGGTGTGGGGTCGTAATTGATGCAAAACATGGCTGTATGCAGTGTAGGGGGGTCAAAAAACAGAACTCTATTATGACTACTAGCTCAATGAGAGGCGTCTTTTTCGACAAAAACGAGGCTAGGATGGAATTACTGCAATTAATAAAAAACTGAACAAATTAATTGGTGGAATAAATGGTTATTATAAATCCGGAAATAGATGCAGAACAACTGTTTCCTGTAGTGGAAATATTTCATAGCGTCCAGGGGGAAGGATTTCACGCAGGTATTCCATCTATTTTCGTAAGATTTGGAGGTTGTAACCTAAGATGTGCATGGTGCGATACAAATTTTGATGTCTGGACTGACATGAGTATTTCAGAAATTGTAAATGAATTATCAAAATATGATTGTGATAGAATAATATTTACTGGTGGAGAGCCAGCTCTTCAGGATCTAGTAACATTGTCCGGTTTTTTGAAGCCTCTAGGCTACTATTTGAGTATAGAAACTAATGGAACCATTGTAATACCGAGTAACACAATCGATTGGATATGTGTCAGTCCAAAAGATCAGGAATATAATAATATTAAAATTAGACAAAGGGAAGGAGACGAACTAAAAGTAGTTTATTTGGGCCAGGATCTCGATATGTATGATGAATTAAAACAAGGATTCAGTCATTTATTTTTACAACCACTATACGATGAAGCACAAACTACCGAGTGGAATGGGATAAGTTTTCACAGTACATTCGAGAAAGTTCGTTCAAACCCAGAATGGAGACTCTCACTTCAGACTCATAAATGGTTGGGGGTCGAATAAATGAGAGCTGTGATGTCATTTAGCGGAGGAATGGACTCAACGAGCCTCTTACTTCGATTAATTAAAGAGGGTTATCAAGTAGATTGCGTATCTTTCAATTACGGTCAAAAACATGTAATAGAAATAGAAAAAGCCAGTAAAAATATTTCTTACTTACGCTCTGAAGGATTTGACGTAAATCACAAAATAATAGATTTATCCTCGGCAATGTCTTTATTCTACTCAGCATTAACTGATGATGATATGGATATTCCAGAAGGACACTACGAGGAAGATCAAATGAAGAGTACAGTAGTACCCAATAGAAATGCCATATTTTCATCAATAGTATACGGGTATGCACTTTCGATTGTAGCAAAAGAAAATGTTGATGTAAAGATAGGACTAGGTGTTCACAGCGGAGATCACGCTATTTACCCTGATTGTAGACCAGAATTTTACATTAATTTAGAATCATCATTTAGATTAGGAAATTGGGAATCTGAGAGAGTTGAGTTCTATTTACCTTACATTGATGTAGATAAAACCGAGATACTCAGAGATGCTGAACAATCATGTCAAAATATTCAAATTGACTTTGATACGATTTTCAAAAATACGTTAACTTCGTACAACCCAGATTCGGAAGGTAGAAGTTCTGGAAAAAGTGGTGCTGATATTGAAAGAATCCTAGCATTTCATAATTTAGGGAAAAAAGATCCAATAGAATATATCGACACATGGGATAATGTTTTGGAGAATGCAATTAATATTGAGGCTCAGTACAAAGATGAAGATTATAGAAATCGGTTATCAAAAGTTCAGTACAATGTGACTAGGGAGAGTGGTACAGAACACCCATTTACCGGAGAGTATTGGAATGAAAAGAGAACCGGTGAGTATTATTGTATCTGTTGTAATCACAAGTTATTCACATCTGAGATGAAATATGATTCGGGCTGTGGTTGGCCATCATTTTTTGAGGAAGATGAGAAGGCGAATATCAATAGATTTGAGGACAGAAGCCATGGTATGTATCGAGTTGAAGTCAAATGTTCAAAATGTGATGCTCATTTAGGACACATATTCGATGACGGGCCCCGTGATAAGGGGGGCATGAGATATTGTATTAATTCCGCATCAATGGATTTTAAGGAGAGAGATATATGACTACCACAATTAGAAGGTTTGTTGAAACAGATACGGGTCACAGAGTCCCAAATCACAAGAGTAAATGCAGGCACATGCACGGACATCGATATAGGTGGGAGGTTGTTATAGAAGGCGATATAATCCAGACTATGGGTGTATCAGATGAAGGAATGGTAATGGATTTTTCAGACATTTCTAAAATCTTAGAAATCTACATTCATGATGTTGTTGATCATTCTTTTATTGTTTATGAGGGAGACGACATTGCAATACAAGCTCTGAAATTACTGGGTGATGAACACAGAACGTTAATTGTACCATTTGTCCCTACTGCAGAGAATCTTGCTAAATGGGCTTTCGAACAAGTTGAGCCACATATTGTGTCAAAGTACGGTCAAAAAATTAAACTCGTAGGTATGAACGTAAGAGAAACTCCTAAATCTTGGGCATCTTGGACAAATAATTAGGATTTTTTCGAAATTAATCTTTCCCATATTTCTGGATTTTTAGCAAAGTAATCAAATGCTATGTTCGCATTATGGAGTACACCCAATAATCGATGAATTTCATCATCTTTAGGCAGTCCTCTGAGGATTACCCTGTTGAGTGTTTCTTCTATCCCTGACCTCCTAAATTCAATAGTAGGAATATTTTCAGATAAATTTTTAATTTCTTCATTTAGAACTTTTTTCAATGCAGGAGAAAGTAGTTCAGATTTTATTTCTTGTTCGGGTTTTATTTGTCTAAACCATTCATAACAAATTATGCTTACTGCGTGACTGAGATTCATTATTGGATATCCTGGCCAAGTAGGTATTGTCATCAGGAGATCGCATAGTCTCAACTCACTGTTTAGGAGACCTTTTCCTTCTGGGCCAAAAATAATTGATATGTTAGCATTGACATCATTTAGCATGCCTGGTAGATCTTCTGGACTCAGAAAATGACGGAAAGATATCTTGCTCCCCTTTTCTCTTTTACCAGATGTTCCAATAACCAGATTTGAATCTATTACCGCTGATTTCATATCTTCGTAAAATTTTGCATTATCTAAGACTGATTGAGCATGTTTGGCTCTATTCCTAACTTCATCAGACCAGTTTGGCCCTCTTCCAACAATACGTAAATCAGAAAAACCAAAATTCATCATAGATCTTGCTACAGCGCCTATATTTCCATCGAATTGGGGCCTGACCAGTACTATAGAAATCCTATCTGCATAACTAGGAGCGGGCACATCAAGCATTTCGCCCATACTTATCAATCAGTCCTGATAGTGAGAACAGAATAATACTTCTCTAATCGACTCTACGTTGTTGGTACCTGGTTATGTATCC
>Ga0163110_10000090_pt1 | contig 38666 bp, 70 predicted proteins | sample CRUFie1St17metaG_FD_108703 | JGI IMG/M metagenome (GOLD analysis project Ga0163110, IMG submission 108703) | Marine microbial communities from the Costa Rica Dome - CRUD Field 142mm St17 metaG | ecosystem: Environmental > Aquatic > Marine > Oceanic > Photic zone | place: Costa Rica: the Eastern...
AAAACCAAAACCAAAACCAGAGCCAAAACCAGAGCCAAAACCAAAACCAGAGCCAAAACCCAAAGAAAATTGGTTCAAAAAAAATGTAGCATGGATTGCTGTTGGTGTTTTTGCTGCTGTATCAGCAGCTTTTTTCTTATTTTCTCAATGTTCTGATTCTAGTATTGAAATTCCACAACCTCCTTATATTGATGAGAATGGAAATATTGACTGGGATAAAAAATTCGAATTAGAAAATTAAGTACACTTATCTTTCTAAAATTTAGATTTTTTTTTATTTTTTTTTATTATAAAAAATGAATGAAATTATTATCGCTATTTCTACATGCGTTATAACATGCGCTACTACCTTGATTGCGGTTTATATTAAAAATAAATCAAATAAAAATCCTATGGGGGAAATGAATAAGTACATAATAAATAACATTAACAATCAAAATTTTAAAAAAATTATTATATATAAAAATGAGAATGTTAAGGATAAGGATTTGGTCGATATTGGTTATATATCCAAAGGCTCTTTAAATGAAAAATCCTTTAATAATATCAAAATAATACTAGAAACTGAATAAAATATGGCACATCTATACTGCACTGAATGTGGGGCAAAAAATATTTACAGCTTAAAAAAGCCAAATTTTTGCTCGTCTTGCGGTTTTGCTTTTGAGTCTGTAGGCACGGAAGAAAAACCCATTAAACAAAGAACGATAAACGAAAAAGATTTAGACGAAGAAGGCTCTGAAGTTTTTGAAGTTCCCGATTTTGATTCATCTAAATTAAGCTACGAAGTAGATTATGAGGGTATTGCTAAAATCCATAAACCTTCTGAATGGTTTCTAGATACAAATTCGAACTTAGAAAAAACAAGTGCCAAGAAAAAGAAAACAAACGTACGAAGAAAACACAGAAAGAATTGATAACGAAATAAGGAAGAGACGCCCCAAATGGAGGCTCACTTCTTTATGCTGGTTAGATTTTGATGATGTTTCTCAAATGATAAGATTTCATATTTTTAAGAAATGGGATCAGTGGGATCAAAGTAGAGATTTACTGCCTTGGATAAATAAAATTATATCTAATCAATTCAAGAATATTTTAAGAAATCATTATCATAGTTTTGTGAAGCCTTGTGTGGGTTGCCCTTTTAATACAAGCTTTAATGAAACCGAGGTTGGTTGCGAGTTTACCAAAAGTAAAGTTCAAGATTCAACATGCCCTTTATATAAAAAATGGAGCAAGTCTAAAAAACATGCTTATGGTGTTAAGATTCCAGTTTCTATAGAAACTTTGCCTAGGGCAAACATAGAGGACACTCATTCTCCTAATTTTGATTTGGACACTATGATTGAAAAAGTCAAAAAAGAATTACAGAAAACTCTTTCAGAAAAACAATATTATATTTTTCATTCTTTATTTATAGACAAAAGGCCCGAAAATGAATTAGCTATCGAATTAGGATATAAGACAAACGAGAAAGGTAGAACTGCGGGATATAAACAAATTAAAAATCTAAAAGTTAAGTTTAAAAAAATAGTTATTAAAATGTTAGAAAAGAAAGATATTTCATAATGATAAAAGAGCTGAACGAAGATCAAAAAAAGTTTATAGATAAAAATTATCTTCAGATCCCTGATGTTGACCAATTAACTAAAACGCTTTTTAACGATCAATCCTTAGACGGAAGAAACAAGGAGGGTAAACTTGTAGCTTCTTATATGTTAGAGCGAGGTTATGGTTATAAAACAAAAGCACACAGAAAAGCGAAAAAAATTATTTTAACCGAAGAGCAAAAAGATTTAATTAAAGAATATCATGATAACGATAAATTAAGTAGCCTGCAAATAGCTCAATTAATATTTCAAAATGAAGATGTTAAAAATTTAAGCAAAGAACAAAGGGTTGTGGCTGACTATTTAAAAACAAATTCAGTTAGTTTTATAAAGCCAGAATCATCAAAATGCATTAATTCATATACTCCTCCAGAAAAAGATGCTGAAATTATTGCTTTAATAAACAAATATACTCAATCTGATTTAAATGAAGATGCATTAAAGTTGAAAAGAGAAGAAAAGGAATACATTAAAAGTTTAAAAAAATATTTAAATTCCCCAAGATTTGTTCAAATATATAATACATACAACAGCGATGATGGCTCCTTATTTCATGCTGAATTTATAAGAGCTACATGGGATAAGCATGACCTGACATCTGATGAAGTCAATCTTTATATTAATGTTTGCGTCGATTATGTAAATTTAAAAACCATACAAAGAAATATGGAAAAATTAAATAGAATGTTTGACGAGGTCGAGGATCAAACTGAAATGTCAGTTAAATTAGCAGAAATTTTAAAAGCAAAAAGCGCTGAATATCATCAATGCGAGCAGAGGCAAGAATCTTTAATTAAAAAACTTAATGGAGATAGATCGGCAAAAATGAAAAATAAGCAAAATGAATTTGCCTCAATTTTAAACTTAGTCCAGTCTTTCCAACAGCAAGAAGAAAGAGAAAGGATGATAGAAATAGCTGAAAAGCAAAAAAAACTAGTCGAGCAAGAAGCAGACAAACTTGAAAGCATGGATTCTTGGAAATCTAGAATATTGGGCTTAAGAAGAGAGGATATACTATAATGTATGAGTATAAAATAGAGAAGGTTATAAAGGTAGTGGATGGAGATACCGTAGATGTTTTGATAGATTTAGGATTTAAAACTTTTGTAAAAAAAAGGGTTAGGGTTTATGGAATAAACACTCCTGAAACAAGAACAAGAGATCTAAAAGAAAAGAAGCTTGGACTGGAAGCTAAAGCTAGAGTAGAAGATCTTCTTGCAGAGAAAAAAGGAGAGATAGTGTTGAAATCTCATGGTGTAGGAAAATTTGGCAGAGTATTGGGGGTTATTTACTTTTCTGATAGTGAAACTGACTTAGGTTCAATTTTAATTTCTGAAGGCCATGCCAAAGAGTATTACGGAGGTAAGAGATAATGGATGAACTGGTAGAGACTGGATTATTGACTTGCAAGATTTGTGGTAAAGTTTTTGAATCTGTACGCGGAAAGCATTTACACATAAGCAAGGCTCACAAAGTAAAATTAAAAGATTATTATAAAAAATTCTATCCTAAAAAAAGCAAACTTTATAATAAAACTATTCCATTTAAAAATGTAAAACAATATTTTGATACAGATTTTTTAAATAGACAAGAGATAATAGAGTGGTCGCTTAATGAAGATAAAAAAATTACATCAGAATATTTAAAACAACTGTTAATAAATAGAAAAAATAAAAAAAACATTACTCATTCATTGAGCGAAATAGAGTTAGAACTTTGCGATTTTCCAAATATAGAATGTTTCAAATATGTATTTGGCAGCTATTCCAAAATTTGTGATTCTATGGGTTTAAAGAATGTTTTAAACAAAAATCTTCCTCCTGATTTTTTTGAAAATAATAATGAAGAGCTTAAGATTTTTGTAGATACAAGAGAGCAAAAACCAATAAGTTTTCAGAATGAAGAAGCTATGAAACTTGATTTTGGTGATTATACATGTGCGGCGCCTCATTACGATTATACATATATAGATAGAAAAAGTGAGGGTGATTTTAAGTCTACCCTATCAGGCGAAAACTTTGAAAGGTTCAAAAGGGAGCTTGATAGAGCAAGGCAGTTTAATTCATATATATTTGTTTTGATCGAAAGTGACATTGAAAAGATTAAAAAAAATAATGTTTTTTCTCCTCATAAATCAAAATTACCATACATATGGCACAATGTAAAAGAAGTCGCTCAAGACTATAAGGACTGCTGTCAATTTGTTTTCGCAGGTAACAGAAAAGGGTTGAAAAAGCTAATTCCTAAAATATTATTATACGGAAAAAAAATTTGGAATGTCGATCTACAGTATTTTATAAACTCAAAAATTAATGAAAGAAAATCAGGAAATTGAAGAAGAGAAAATTATATGGTCTCTCGACTTAATGTTTAATTTGCATAATTGCAAGGGCATGGAGTTTGAGAGCGAATCTATTAAAAAATTATGCCAATCGATAGGAGATAAAATCGATAAAGACGGCGAGATAATTGGAATAGTAAATAATTTCGGAAATCATAACGATGACATGAAAGGTTTAAGAGTTATTCATGAAACTCAAAATTCTTTAATTACAGGTCATTTTATTTTTAAAAACAATGATGTTTATTTAAATGTCCACTCTTGTTCGGGTTATAGACCTAGCGAAGTTATTGCTATAGTTAATGATATATTGAAGCCAGAGAGTTATTCTTGCCAAAAAATATTTAGAGAATAATGTCTTGGGAGGTTGGAAATCAAAAAAGACCTTTAAAAGAAAATTTTAACAAAGTTTTACTAGAAAAGGTTGGTTATATAGAAGACGAAGAGGAGGCGAAAGTTCTTCTTTATAAGTTTTTGAGAGAAAATATAACTTTCACAACAAACTTAATAGCTGGCGTCGATCTTTTCCCTTTTCAGCATATGGCAATAAAGGCGATGTTTGAGACAGATTATACTTTGGGAGTTTGGTCTCGTGGTATGTCTAAATCTTTTACTACAGGCATTTATGCATTTTTAGATGCTATTTTAAATCAAGGCATGGAGATAGGTATACTGTCTAAATCTTTTAGGCAGTCAAAAATGATTTTTAAAAAAATAGAAGATATCGCAGCAAAACCTGAAGCTAGATTTTTAGCTCAATGCATAACACATAAATCAAAAAGTAATGACGAGTGGCTGTTAGAGATAGGTCAATCTAGAATTAGAGCCTTACCTTTAGGCGATGGATCAAAGTTGAGAGGTTTTAGATTTCATAGAATTATTATAGATGAGTTTTTATTAATGCCAGAAAGAATTTATAACGAAGTTATAGTTCCATTTCTTTCTGTTGTGGAAAATCCAGTAGAAAGAGAAAGAATGGATGAAATAGAAACTAAATTAATAAAAGAAGGAAAAATGAAAGAAGAAGAAAGGTATAAGTGGCCCAACAATAAGCTTATAGCCTTATCCTCTGCATCTTATAAATTTGAATATTTATATAAAGTATATGAACAATTTGAGAACTTAATTTCGGGAAACATAAAAGAAGATGGAGATGCCACAAGATGCATTATGCAATTTAGTTATGATTGTGCTCCTAAAAAGTTATATGATGAGAACTTGATTTTGCAATCAAAACAAAGCATGAGTCAATCTCAGTTTGAAAGAGAATTTGGAGCTATATTTACTGACGATAGCTCTGGATACTTTAAAACCTCAAGAATGGCTGCTTGCACTATAGAAGATGGAAATGATCCATCAGTCGAGGTGCAAGGAAATCCAGGAGATAAATATTTACTATCATTTGATCCTAGTTGGGCGGAATCAGAAAGCTCTGATAATTTTGCTATGCATGTGCTTAAATTAAATGATGAAACCAAGCAGGCTACTGTAGTTCATGGTTATGCTCTTTCAGGAACTAATTTAAAATTTCATATAAACTATTTTCATTATCTTTTAACTAATTTTAATATAGTTGCTATAGTGGGCGACTATAATGGAGGCGTTCAATTTTTAAATGCATGTAATGAAAGTTCTCTGTTTGCAAAAGCAAAAATTAATATAAAAACAATAAATAGTGATTTTGACAAACCTGAAAATTATCATGATGATTTAGCATTAGCTAAAGAGGAATACGATTTAGAAAGTAAAAGAATTTGTATATTGAGAAAGCCTACGAGTTCATGGATAAGGAACGCTAACGAATTACTACAATCTAATTTTGATCATAAAAGAATTTGGTTTGCATCTAGAGCTATGGATGACTCATACCACACTCAAACTAAAAAAAATATACCAATAGATAAATTAAAATTTCTAAATAGTGCGGATTCAGAAAAAGAATCTAAAGGAGCAAGAATGATAGATTTTGTTGAGCATCAGCATGACATGATTGTTATGACTAAAGCTGAATGTGCTTTAATACAAATAAAAACCACAGCGCAAGGAACTCAAACATTTGACTTGCCAGACACATTAAAGAGAACAACAGGCCCAAATAAAGCAAGAAAAGACAGTTATTCTTCTCTTGTTTTAGGTAATTGGATGACAAAAATATATTACGATTTTATCAACTTTACGAAGCCTAAACAAACTTTTCAAAATTTTGTACCTACATTTATAAAATGAGCTTAGCTTATTTAAAGGATGTGTGTCGTAGATTTTCTGGTAATATAAATTTAGATAAAAAAATAATTTTTATTCATGTCCCTAAGTGTGCTGGAAATTCAATAAAAAAAGCCGTTGGAGGATTTAGCGGAGATTCTCATTTAAAAGCCTCAGACATACCTCAAGGGTTGTTTGATAATTTTTTTACTTTTAGTTTCGTGAGAAACCCTTGGGACAGATGTTTAAGTGCATATTTCTATCTACTAAAAGGGGGCTCTCAGAATCGTTCAGATCTAATTGATAAAGAAACTTATGTAAATAACTATTTTGATTTTAATGATTTTGTCCAAAACGGATTATTGGAAGCTAGTAAAAATCAACAGCATTTCAAAAAACAATGTTTTTATTTAGATAGAGAGGTAGATTATATAGGTTATTTTGAAAGAATTAATCAAGATTTTAATATGCTTTCTTTGATGCTAAATTTACAAGGAAAACTTTCTAGACAAAATGCTACAAAAAAATTAAATTATAAAAAATATTATAATCCATCCTCCCTAGAAATCGTTAGGGAGATATATAAAGATGATATTGATCAGTTTGGTTACCATTCCCACCTTTGATTTTCTTTATAGCCAAATTTCCTTGGGCTTGGATTATAAAAAAATGATTTCTTTTTGGTGTCGCATCCCAAAAAGCATGGTCCATGCCCAGGCTCAGGACATGAGTGTGAGTAGTCTTTTTTTTCTAAAATACATATAGATGAGCAAGATGTCGTTAAAAATATAGATAAAATTATTAAAGTTTTCATTTAATAATATTAAGACAATAGACGCATTTCGTCAAGTAAAAAAATATATATTTAAAATTGGTGGAGGTGGCGGGACTTGAACCCGCGTCCTGAGCGCTTTCAAGCAAGCACATCTACAAGTTTATTTAGTTTCCTTTTAAGTTGTTGATACTAACATCGAACTTCCTATTACAATTATTTACAGTTTATTAATAGGTAAACCTTTTCTGTTTTTGCAGATGTCGTCCTCGTATTCTAAATATCTGCGTCAATAGAAACGAGGGGGCAGCCTTAAGCTACCATCTCAAGCTCTTCAGCTTGCTCGAATTGCACGAGATTATCGTACTCTTCACGAGCTGCTTCAAGAAGCTCTTCAATGCTATCATAACCTTCGCCATGTACAGCTTTGTGTCTTGATATCGAAGCCTGACACATCTCCGACTTGCAGTGCTAGAATCCAACCCCAGTCGAATCCAGAACACCCCCATAAAATTAGAAAGAACTATTGTTAGTATACACTTCAGGTCAATTTATTCAAAAACTTTTTTAAATTCAATACATTTATAAAAGACTCTTGTCTATTCGATTTTTTTTCAAAAGGCACTAAATAATAATTTGAAAAATTTGAAATTTGATTTGCCCACAAAGAATTATAGTTTTTTGAAAAATGCAAAGGGTTTTGAAAACTAGAATCTTCTCCTCCTACAAATTCACATATTGAAACTTCATTTAGTTGATCTGTAAATATTATATTTGATAAAGCTCCTCCGTGAGGCCCCACTATAATTTTAGCAGAATTAAAAAGTTTTACTTGGTCTAATACCTCCATCGCATCTCTTGAATTTTTCTTGCAACCATTGTATACGATAAAATCTAAATCTCTTTTTTTGCAAAAACTACTGCAAATTTTAATTATTTCATCTTCGTTTTCCTGATTCATCCTTCTTCCATGTTTTGCTTCTGGAGAGTTTCTAGAACAATAAATAAACTTATTCTTTTTTTGGTTAATATTTTTTAACAAGAAGTTTTCTAAAATTTTTTCCTTAAAAAAAGATACATTTTGGGGATCTCTGCTTGCATAAAAATACTCTATTTTGGCTTGGTCGCAGTCAACTCTTATTTCTTCGCCATCCTTTAAGAATTTTACATTTTTTGGCATTGGGAAGTTAATGGTTTCTAGTATTTTGTTTCTCACTGCTGTTTCGCTAACTATTATTAAATCATAGTTTTTATTTATCCTGGAGAAAAAATTAGGCATAAAGTCAAAGAGAGTATGGCAATAATTTTTAGGAAACCACGAATCTAATATCAATACATTTTCTTTTTTGTCTTTTGAGTAGTTTTCTTCTGAAATAGTCTGTTTTTCAGTTTTATTAAATAATGATTCGTTTTTTCTAAATTCGCTAATTAAATTTAAATCCACATTACCTCGATTGTTTTTAGCGAAAAAACTTAAGTAGCCTTTGTTTTTTCTTTTTAGTATTGTAGTTTTTGGTTCAAAGTTGTAAAAACCAGGTTTCTCGAAATCTTTATTTTCTTCTGTTATTATTTCAAATTTATAAGTTGGTAATTTTGGCCTTTTATAGAGATACGACTCTTTTCTTTTGCTCCATTTAGAAATAGCCGAATGAGGAATTTTTTCGCTAATTTGGACCATTTTATTTATAATTTTTTTGATCCTTGGGTCTTTATCGTAAAGATCGCACAGGGTTTCGTGAAAGGTAAAATAAGGCCAATTTTTAAAATTTTTAAAACGATTAACGAATGCCTGTTTCCATCTTCTTATTAGATAATTATTAGGATTGTTAACACATAAAAACCAACTTACAGTTTCTTTGCCACAAGGTGAGCCATTTCCCATCTTAGTCATCCTTGGTAAAAATCTATATGTAAAAAACCCAGTTTCATTAACTATTTTATTATAATAATCGCTTAAAGGCATCATAGGGAAAACGCTAGCATCCACCCAAACACCCCCATATTTAGATAAAAGTAAAACTCTGACTAAATCCGATTTAGCTTGCCAAGTTCTCTGCGGAGAATCTTTTACTATCTCATCAAATTCTGGAGCATATTTTTTTATAGTTTCTGAGCATAGTACCTTTACATCCCAATCGGGGTTTAGCTCTCTCCATCTTTTAATGCATTTTTTGTTTAATTTTGGAATGTTGGGGTCTGATTCTCCTTGAAACCAACACATCCATATTGTTTTATTCATATTGACAGGAAATTGTATTTGTCTTTATTTAAAACACCTATGTTATGGAAATAATCTATTACTTCGTAATCTTTTTTTAAATATTTTTTAAGATGCAATCTATTCTCATCACTTATCTTTTCTTTTCTTTTTCTGTTATCTTTTTCTCTTTTTTTATTATTTTTTATATTGAAGGATTTTAACATATCATAATTTAGTGTTTCTGTGCATATTACATCTACTATATGCTCTTTAGAGCATTGCCCTATAAAGCTGTTTAAGTAAAAATCTAAACCCATTGCTAGGTGAGTAGGGTGAGATTTTCCGTGGTATTTTTTTTGTATATCTTGATGTGTTTCTTGATTTAAAATTTTATCAAATGAATCGGCTTTATCAATGTATAATTCTTCACATAAATCATTAATACTTTTATATTTTTTAAAAAACTTTTTTTGCTCTGGATTTGGCCTTAATTCCTCTACTAAATATTTTCTCCAATAAAAAGCAGAAACAAACCTTTCTACAGGATTCCTTAACAGTATTAAATACTTTTTATTTTTATTAAAATCGCAGGTTCTACAATGTATAATTTCATACTTTATATTATTGTTTTTTAAAAGCTTTTCTATAGTGCTTCCTCCGCATTTACCTGCATGGACAAAAATAAAATCACTTTTCATCGAATTTATAATTAAACCTTTGGATGTCATTTGAATACATTCTTGACACTATGTTAAGGGTTTCATCGTCATAGTATTCTGAATAATGCTTACACTTGGAGCTATTTATTTTTGGAGTTTTATTGTTGTATTCAATACCAATTTTATTTAGAACAAAATTTAAGTCTTCATCCATATTTTCTAGCTTCCCTAGAAAGCTTATATTGTCTGGCAGTAAATCGCTTTGAGGTTTTATATGCCTGTCTATTAGTCCGTCTTTTTCTATAGCCTTTATGAAGTCTTTAAATGATTTTAAATGCCTGTATTCATTTAAACCCTTTTGGTGATTGTCTACTATTTTATTTTGATATGCTGAAGTTATTCTTTCAAAAGGATTTCTCACAAAACCCCACGAGAAATAATGAGAGTGTTTTTCATCAACCTTTTTGAAAAAAGCCCCTTTTTGAATTTTTAGAATATTTAATATAGTTCTAGTTGCGCATTTTGGAGTCATATAATAGATGCTTTTAGACTCGTCATTTATATGATATAAGTATTCTTTCATTTATATACTATAGTATTTTCTCTTAAGCATTTTTCAATTATATCCGAGACATTACTCGTGCTTTTTATGAAATAGTTAGAGTTAGCCATATAACAAAAATCTAAATCAAAATCATTGTTGGATACGAGGTTTAATTCATACCCTAAACTATTTATCTTACTTTCGACGTTTTTTAAAAATTTTAAATTTTCATTATAAATTTCATCTGAGTAGAAATATCTATTATTTAATTCGTTTGCGCCAAAATGAAGAGCAGTAACTATGGTTATTTTTTCTATTCCATTATTTTGGAATTGGGGAAAGTTTTGATCTAATAACTTATATAAAACATTTTCTTGGTTTAATGCTTTCTGCCAACAATTACCTTCTTTCTTATCGAAGTAGTCGCCACATCTTAAATGTATAACTAATTCTGAAGCTTTTGGTAGTTTTAAGTTTTTTTTACATGAATACTCTTTTACGATTTTATTTAATGTCTTATAATCAATTTCTTTTGTTTTTTGTTCTAAATATTTTCTTAAAATAGAATTTTTATATTCATCCTTTCTTAATATATAATTTCTATCAAAATTCCAGCGCACTCCCCATCTATGAAATAAGTCTGAAAATCGATAATGTTTATTTTCTTTTAAGACTTTTAATTGGCCTTCGAAATCTATTTTTCTCATTAGGATTCTCTTATTTTTTCTATTACTTTTGAAAATCCACTTTCGTCAAATATTACATTTTTAGCATGTATTAATTTTAAAAATTGATAATCAATGAATTGTAAGTCTGTGCAATTTTTTGAGTCTACAACAATTGGGATGCCAAATGTATTTGAAATACTTGTGAATAATTCGTTTAATAATTTAATGTTGGTATCATGTTTTTTTTGTGTCCAAAAGTATCTGTTAAGTCGTAAAGAGTCTGAGCCATAGTGCATAACCGCAATAATAACTATCTTTTTGATGCCTGAATGTATTTTTTTTGAAATTAAGTCAATTAATTTATCTGCATGATGTAGGTGGCAATTTTTATAAGCTTTGCATTTTGGCGAAACTATATCTCCACATCTTATGTGAATTAGTAGATCGCTTTCAGGTATGGTGATTTGATGTTGATTAGTGATAAACTTAAAATCTGAGAAAGTATTTTTTTTATTATAGGTGGATAATTTACTTGCGGCTTGAGAACTGTATCTTAGCATATTTAAATTCCACATATGTTGATCAACTTTAAAGTGGTGAAAATATTTGTGCAGTAGTGTGTTTTTATATTTTTGATTAAATATTACCTCATGCCTGTCTATGTGCCATCTAAGACCACTATGTAATAATAAGTCGCCTATTCTATAGACTGAATTTTTCTTGAAAACTCTTAATTTACTCAATTCATCTTCCAAATTCATAACCAAAATAATCTATGTCTTTTGCAAATTTTTTCGCAACAATTTGTTTTGTTTCTTCATTATAATATTCGGTATAGTGTTTATGGCTTGATCGCTCCCGCCTTCTATTAGTGAGTAATGTGGGGACTTCGCCAATTGACTCATAAACAAACTCAAAATCTTCATTTATATTCTCGAAACGCCCTATAAAGTCTAACTCAACATTAAGAATGTTTAAAAATACAGAATTTTTTATAGGGTCAAATTTATCGTGTTTACTTTTGCTCCTTGGATCTATTTCGATATGTGGAAACTTTTTAAAATACTTTGACAGATTTATACTGTGATCGCCTAAATTAACTCCATAAAATTTACTGAATCTACCTAGCGAAACCATACGATCCCATGGATTTCTTACGAAACTGAATTTAAAATAATCATTCCAATAAGGTTCATATATCTTTTTGGCTGTTGAAGCAATAAGGTGTTTTGTGGATCGTTCTACGCGCCACCAGTCCTTTCCTGACATCGCAATTTCCATTGATGTTCCACCGCATCTAGGAATGTGAATAAATATACATTTATGTTTATGACTTATCATTTCATTCTTCAAACTTGTACCCAAAATACTCGATGTCTTTTGCATGCTTTTCAGTAACAATTTGTTTTGTTTCTTCGTCGTAGTATTCGGTATAGTGTTTGTGTTTTGATTTTTTTGCATGTGGAAGTTTTTGCCGTTCTATTCCAATTTTGTCACAGATCGTATTGAAGTCTTCTTGAAGGTTTTCAAACCTTCCAACAAAATCAATTTCTTCATCTATATAATATAAATTAAATGGTGGGTGCGCGCTTATTCTTTTCCCATTTTGCCATGCCTGTATATACTCTTTGAATGTAGCATTCTTTAGCCCCCATTTGTCTCGGTTAAAATGATACTGAGAAACTATTTTATCCCAAGGATTGCGAACAAAACTAAATTTAAAATAATCATTCCATTTATTTTTTCCAACTATCTCTTTAATCTTGCTTGCGGGCAAGTGATAGTTTTTCATATTTAGTGCTCGTTGTATGGATGAGCCGCCTGTTTTTGTCACATGCACAAAAATGCATTTTTTTTTATGATCTATCATTATTCAATCTCCGAATTTATATCCAAAATAATCGATATCATCTGAGTATTTTTCTGCAATTATTTCTTTCGTTTCATCATTGTAGTAATCTTCGTATTTTCTTCGATTTAACTTCATTCTTTTTTCTAAAGTTTTATCTACTCCGATTTTTTCAGCAATTTTCTTAAAGTCTTGCTCTAAATTCTCAAATCTACCTATATAATCAATAATTATTTCTCCATCTTCGTTTGTTATATAATTTACTTGATTTAAAAACCAACCTGGAGAATTTTCCATTCGGGTTGTTAGAATTTTTTGAAATCTTTTTTTTGACATGTCTTTATCTAGTTGTTTTTCTGCCGTATGAAAAAGCGATAAAGATACAGCTCTATCCCAAGGATTTCTTACAAAAGTAAATTTAAAAAAATCATCATAGTTTTCAATCCTTTTTCGTATCTCTAATGAGTTCAGGTGTTGGAGATTTCCGCCAAATAATGTTTTTTCATTTTTAGGGATATTTTCACAGGTAGATTTTCCTATGTTATCTTGACTTCCATGCATTCCCAATGCAAATTCAATAGATGTTCCAGCACACTTAGGAATGTGAACGAAAATACAGTTATGCTTGAAAGATATTGGCATTACTGCTTCTGTAATATGAAAAAAGCGTATCCATTGTGAAATGGGCTTTGAGCATACCTTTTTTTTGATTCCGTAGTGATTATCTCAACACTTTTTTTAACTAATAAATTATTTTTTCTTATTGCATATTCGGTTCCTATTGAAACCATAGGCCAATTCCAATCATCAACTATAAATATAAACTCTTCGTCCATTTTGTCTATAAACATATCTATGGCATTATATTGATCTTCTACTAAGTGAGGTCCATCAAAAAAATAAAGATTAAATTTCTTTTCTCCTAAATTTACTTTTTTGTAATTCTGATTATGGATTGAAATTTTTTCAACTCCAGAATCTTTTTTCATTCTTGATATATTTTTTTCAAATATCTTTTTGACATCTCCTTTTGGGTTAAACTGGCTCCAGTTATCCACAATATCCATAGATATACTTTTATTGCCATAGCCGCACGAAGTTGAAGTAGAGCCTTTCCATGCTCCGATTTCGAGGTATCGGCAGTCTTCGATACTGGAGGATAGGTTATTGATAAAATGCCTATAGCATTTCCCAGACATACCTTCTATATCCAAAACCCATTCAGGTAATTTACTTTCTTCTTTTAATCCTAAATTTAAACTTTTGTCAATTATTTCAGAGTATTTTGAATCTTTTTGATTTTTGTTTTTTATAATTATATCTTTCATTAAAATTTATATTTAAAATTTTCTAAATCTTCTTTGTATCTTTCTGATACGATTTCTCTTAATTCTTGATCGTAATAATTCGAGTAATGCTCGTGCTTTGTTCTGTTTTTGTGGGTAAGATGGCTTCTTTTTATTTTTATCTTATCGCAAATTATATTAAAATCCTCTTGTAGATTTTCTACTTTTCCGATGAAGTTAATTTCATTATTTATAAATTTAGACTGAGACATGCAATGATTCCCAAAAACTCCATTTTGAGATTTTGATGATAAAAATATTAATTCTTTTTTAATGTTTTCGCTTAATCCTAATCTAGGCTTTAAGTAAAAGTATTCAGATATAAGTCTTGCAAATGGATTTCGCACAAAAGTGAAGGAGAAAAATTTTTCAAAATTCGGATGTAGTATTTTTGAGTTTTTTATATCGCTTAGAGTTAAGTGATTTAATGGGTAATTAACTTTTAAATTATGAGGCCAAGAATTAGAGTTTAAGATGCAGCTATTATCTATAATCGAATCCTCTATGCTCGATCCTGCGCATTTCGGAATATGAATAAAAATAAACCTTTTATCTAAAGATATCATGGATTTTTTTCATCGTTATAGATTCTACATAATGTGTTGTCGCTTTTCCTCTTTTTATTGCATTTATACATAAATTTTGATCTTGTTTTGCTTTCTTCAATAAAGGAGTGTGAAATTCGTTGCAATGAATAAAATCAATCCCTGCTTCTTTCATTGATAAACCTACGGAGTAATCTTCAGCTTTTTCTGTGATTTCGTAGTTTTTGCAAAAGTTTTTTAATCTATGCAAGCATATTTCTGCCGAACTTCTTGATAAGACATATCCAGCTCCTCCTTGAGCGAAATGAATATTATTATGTATCATTTCTTTTCCTAAATAAAGATTTTTGTGATGTTTAAACTTTTCTATTAAAGAAAGTACCCTATCAAAAACTACATAAGTATCATCATCACATTTAAATAAAAAATCCCAATCATAAGCCAAGGATTTCTCAAGCATTTTACAGGTTTTTTCTGGAAGCCTATGTCTATGCTCCCCTTCATCAGGAGAGCAGTCCCAAGTCCTATCCATCTCCCAAGATTGCAAAGAGTCACCGTAAAAATAGTAGTTACTATCGTGAATATTCTTTAGCCATGTATCTAAGCATGCATCAGCTCTATCTTGAGTTGCACTACAGGTTAAAATTGCGGTTAATATCTTCACTGATACTTATATTAAGTACATGACTTAATTTTATCAAGTATCATCTACTATATCGCCTTATCAGGCTTTTCGGCCCGCACAGCCGCTCTAAATTTTAATTCACGCCCTTAAAAAATTTTTTTTTTGGATTTTTGAGCTTTTTTAACTTGATCTTCTGTGGGAGCACCTTTGTCTCCTTTTTTTCTCATTTTTTCTCCAGAGCCACTTTTGATTCTTTCTCTCTTTTTTCTAATGTTATCCCATAATCCACGAGCTTTGGATTCATCTTCGCCTAATTTTTTGGTAAGTTCTTCGTGGGTAGCTCCAGGCATGAAAACTTTTTTGCCATTTTCTGTATGGTCATGAACTTTGTCTAAACCAAGCTTCTTTGCCGCTTCCATTGCCTCTCCAGGATTGTCAAAGACATATTTTCCTGGTGCATGAGCGGCTTCTGACTTATCTTCTTTCTTTTCCGTCTTTCCGCCTTTTTTCTTTTTTTCTTTATCGAGGATAGCTTTTTGAAGATGTGGGGGTAGATTTTTTTGACTATTGGTTAATCCTTTGTGACCATCTTTATGAGCTGCTTCTACATCTTCTTCAAACAAAGAGTCAAAATCAACATCCTTTTCGTTTTCAATGTCAAATTCTTTTAAATCAAGAGCTACTCTAATTTCATCTTCCATGTCAAAGCCAAAATCACCATCATCTTCCAGGAAGGTGGCTTTTGATTTTTTACCTACATCTTGATCTGCTTTTCTATAGGAATCCTTAACTTTTCCACCTCTTCTCATTTTAAGGTACATATTAACTCTAGCCATTGCCCATCCGCCTCTAGACATGCCAGGTCGGTGGGATGAGGAAAATGCACCAGCTCCTCTTCTATAAACTTTCTTTAATTGTCCTAAAGTAACTTTTTTACTAGGATGTTTCTTATTGTGAGCATCTACTTTTGATTGAAGAGCTTTTGTTACTTTAGCGCTAAAGGTAATAGAAGCACTAGAAACCATAGATTTTTCATCTTTTTTATCTAGGTTCTTTTTTGCAGTCTCTTTTGCATCAGGTTTGGTTCCAGCACTACCTGGAGGATTTTTTGAGGATCCTTTCTTTTTTTCTTCTGGTTTTGCTGGTGTTTGGGCTGCACTTTTTGCTCCTGGTCTTGAAGCTTCAGATTCATCCATGTGTTCAATTAATTCTTCTTCTGCAGAGCCTTTTGTTACATTAGTGACGCTTTTCTTGCTCCACATTTTGCAACTCCAGTATTTTGCTTTAGTTTTTGGTCCTGGGTTATCGCACCCATGTCTTGCTCTAAAAGATTTTCTTCTGGCAGGATCATCTCGCTTGATTTCCATGTTTGGATCTCCAAAGTTGACTTTGACAACATTGCCTTTCTCATTTTTTACATAAACAGAGAATTTTTTTGGTCCTCCTGAGGTTCTAAAAGGTTTGTTTAACTTTTTGCCTTTATTCTGCTCTGCCGCCCAAATCTCATCAGAAATGATTTCTTCAAACCCTTCTTCTTTGGCTAAAGCCTCTTTAATCTCTTTAGTAAAATCAAGTTCAATGCTCATACTTATTATTATACACTATAAGCATGAAAATTTAAAAATTTTTTTTAAAAAAAGGAGGACATAAAATAACTAGATTATTTGGGTATTCATCCCATATAGGTTCTACTATCATTAAAGGGTAAGCATAATCAGTATCTGAAGACTCATACCATTCAACATTATTTAAAATATGAGTTGGTTCTATTTTTGCATATTTATCTCCAAAAAAATTAGAAAATTCTTCATACATGTGTTTTTCTACATGTGCAACACTAGCTTTACCTATATCCATTATATTATAATATATTTTATATGTTCTTGATTTACATATTTATGTAATTCTATATATACTCCTGTCTGAGGTTCAAATATATACCAATCTCTGTTTGTAAAAACAATATTTAACATATGGAGGTATCCAGAAGGGATTCCTCCAAATTCATTTACTTGCTCTACGACAACCACTCCAACGGCAAACTCAATATCAAATTTGTTTGAGTAACTCGCCACACCAAACAGTGATTTATACAACATAGCAAAATTATCACAATCTAAATTCTGTTTCTTTTCTCCTAGTGACATAATTCCGTTATGGAACAATAATTCGTCAAACCAATTATTGAATTTCTTAAAAAAGTAATAATCGACAGGCTTATAAATCGCGTCTAACATAATAAATCCAATATCTTTGGGTATTTTTGTGTCCTTCCAGTTAAAACTCTTGCTGTAGGCAAAATGGCGGCCAAAATCTTGTCTAGTTAGCTTTTTTTCTGATTCTGACTCTTTATAAGTTGGTATTTCTTTTAATTGTTCGAAATTTCTTTCTAAACAACTAATAGGTAATAATAATAAGAATAGTAACAATATAATTTTTCGCATATATCATATTACACATTATATAAAATCAATATAGCAAAATAAGAGCGTCGATTTTTTTTAAGTTTACTAAATATGTTATAATTTATATATTAGCGCGATTTTTCCTTTAATACCCCCCCCTTTAAGTAACCCCATTTAATTTATTGTAAATTGTTATTTTTGATTCTATATTGAAAATAAGGCCCCAGCGGTCTGACGGCAAAGTCGGATCGGTCAAAAATTCTAGATAATAGGGTAGGGTACTATCTGGACAAAAAAGATCCCCAGACCCGCACGGATCTGAGGATCGGAGGATCTGAGGATCGGAGGATCTAGATCGGATAGATGCAAACGACGCCTGGATTATGCCATTCCAGAAACAAGTCGTTTTTATCGAGCCAGTCACGGATCTGAGGATCCAGAGACTCATGAGCAGGATCCTGCCAGTAGTCGCAGATCCCAGACTCTCCCATGCCTGTCCAGATCCCATGCTCGCCATATCCGTGTTCTTTGCAGGTTGTCAGGAACACATCGCCATGCCCCAGATCCGTGAGGATCTGGGACAATTGTTTGATCAGTTTCTTGTAGTTCATTTGGCGGATCCTCCAGATTAAAGGTTGTTGTTTTGCTCGATCTGCCTGTCGATCCAAGTGTCGGAGATCTTGACTCCTGCGACTTCTTGGAGATCCTTCTGGCGCTGTTTCTCGATCCCTGTAAGGCGAGCGACGCAAACGTCTAGATCTGCCTTGAGGTTGACCAGTTCCTGACCCAGATCTGACAGGACTGCATACTCTTCTGGATATCCGTCCTCTTCATCATCGACTCTGACGTCGATCTCGATCAGCTTGGCAGCGTAGCAGTACCAGAACATTTTGCCGTTGTATGTGTCCTTGTTTAGGTAGTCGTTGACCCAGATCCCATCGAACTGATCGGATACCATTTGAAGGAACTTAATGATGTTAGATAATGTATACATAATAATGTGAGTTTAGTAGTTAACGATTGATGTGATGACTATACTAGACACTAGTTTGATTCAGATGTCAAACACCTTTTTTCATGATGTAGATGCAGATCCCAGACACTACCCAAGGCAGTAGTAGACTGAGTCCGTTTGTGATACCTGCCAAGATGAAACTTGCAGGAGCAATTAGCATAAGTAGATATAACATACCATAACAGAAGCACAGGTTGAGCCACGTGTCAAACACCTTTTTTTGAGGATCCTCAGATCTGGATCCGTGGGATCCGTGAATCAGATCCGTGGGATCCGTGAATCAGATCCGTGGGATCCGTGAATCAGATCCGTGGGATCCGTGAGGTTCTTTTGTCTAGTTTGTTTATAAAGGTTGGAGTTTGTTTTGTTTGTTTTGTTATTTGCGTCAAAGCCAAAAAAAGGGCTCCTATTTGGAGCCCTTTGTTTTTTATGGTAGTTGGTAACTCAATAAGAGAACCAAGAGAATGGTTCCTATGAGAATCATAGGGCAAGAACCTCACTGATTGCATTGCGAACCTTTACAGGGAAAGCATTATCAGCCAAGGCGCGAAAGCGATTTTCTTCCCTAGTTGTTTGCTCGGTTTCCCTAGTTACTCGATCATGAGTTTGGTAAGCGGTGAAAGCATTGAACACGTCCCAAGCGGTTTCACCAAAAGCACCAAGGCGCTCGTTTGTGAATTGAGCCCTTACCGCTTCCCTTGCGGTTTCGGCTTGCTTAGATTCACCTTTGAAAACGATTTGATTGATTAGATCAAACTCGGCAGGCGTTACTTCCCTAAGTGACAAGTCAGTAACGTCATCAGTGAGGTTTTGAATGATTTGCCTGACGCCTGTGGCTTGCTCAAGAGCGGTTGCCATGATTGCCCTTTGATTCTTGGTATGCTTTACCTTGGCAATGCGATTGCTTTTGTCCCATGACGCCATGCCATTAGCGCACCAAACTCTAAGAATCTCGATTTGAATCACCGTTGCAAGCGAACCGTCAAAGCTAGTTCTTGCGGTTACTCGAATCTCAAGAACGTCTCCAACTTTCCTTTGCCCCTTGGCAGGAACCTCGATAGTCGTTTGCATTTTACCGCTAATGAAAAGCTGACGTCCTTGGTGAGTGAAACCTGCTTTATCGTAAGTGAAACCTAAGTGATCCTTGAGCGCATCAAGGAAAGCAAACGCCTCGGTTGGCTGAAGCAAATCATATGTTTCGCTTACGATAGTCAAGGGCTCGCCTCGATCATCTTTTATGAGTTTGAAGCCATTGCAAACGTGATTCAATGACTCGGTTGAATAATCACCAACGTCTAAGGTAGAAAGAACCTCGTTAACGTCTTGGCATTCACTAACGTCTTCGGGACGGAAGACTCTTGCTTGGCTTGGTGCTGAATTTATGAAGTAACTCATTTTTATATCCTTATGTTTAGATTAATAATTAACTGTGAGCCCTACCTATCTCATAGTTTGCAAGTAATGTCAAATTTTTTTTTTAATCAAATAAAGATTCTTTTAAATAGATAGTTTTTACCTTTGTTTGAATCGATCTAAATAGTTTGTTTTTACCTAGTAAAACGCTCTAATCAAATAAGGCTCTTAAAAGGCTTTTGATTCTCTACATGATCCTAGGTATTCGAGAGGTTTTTCTTGCGAAAGAAAATGATCAAAATAGAACGTTCTAAATAGTTTGTTTATATAAGGTTGTCGTTGTTGTTGTTGTTTTAACTATTTGCAAATTATTTGAAAAACGGGCAATTTTTTTATTTTGTTCTATTTAATTTATTATTGTTTTCTATTTAGACACAAAAAAAACCCTCTATTTCTAGAGGGAAAGAATAATTTCTTTTTTTTGTTTTGTTTATTCAACCAAGATTGATTCGCCACCAAGTCTCATTGAAAGAATGCTTTCAAGTTTAATATCTCTTAGAATAACCTTTTTGTCTAATTGATCTTGTGTTTTGCTTTCGTACTTTTTTGGCAAGAATGGTTCAACCAATTCTTTTTCTATTGGTGCGCCATTTTCGAGAAAATAATTTACTTCAAACGTTTTCTCTACTTTTACTTCTAAATAATAATTTCCTTTGTGTTCGACTAAAGGGCAATTTTCTAAACGTTGACCCCAACGTCTTGGTTGAATGTCAAAATCAATCTCTTTACCTTCGCGCTTTGCTTGGTTGTCTAGAGAGTTTGAATAATGAAATCCAATGTTTGCAAGTAATCTTGTTTTCTTTAGAATCTTGCCATAAGGATTGTCTGTTTTCTTTGCTCTCGAATCGGTCAAGATTGTCAATCCAATGAGGGAATGCCCATTGAAATTGATAAAGAAATCTCTGATTGATTGAACGTTGTTTTGTACTTTTTTCATTTTGTTTTCCTTTGGTTGAATTTAATAAACTACAACCACAATCGCACGTAAACAGAAGCGCGTCAAATCTTTTTTTATCTTTTTTTTTTAAGGCAAAGAAATAGAGAATAAACCAATTAAACAAATTAAACCAATTAGAATCATTTCAACCCTTTCAAAAGTTTAAAGATGTAACGTTCTTGCCAATGTCTAAAATAGAACGTTTCAATTACTTTATCGTTTTCTGTAATCTCTAATATATATATTTTATTATTCATTTTCTTTTCGCTTGTTATTATTTATTTATTTTATTTAAAATTATTTCCTTTTTATTTAACGGAAAAAGGATAAAAACGTTCTATTTATTTAATTCTGCACAACGTGCCAATCGTATAAATTAATTACTTTTGCGCCGTTATAATATTGTTCGTGATCTTTTTGGTAAACGTCAACGTTTAAGATCCCTTTTAAACGTTCTCTCGTTGTTACAGATCCCCACCCTGCAAAGGTGAAAAGAATAACGCCGCTTGGATCTCTTTTAATTATCTCGTTTCCATGCAACCAAACGCTTGTTCCGTCTGTTCGCGTATTATCTTTTTTAAAAGCTTGTTTGTTAAAAAAAGCTTGTTTAATTTGTTCTGTTACTTTTCGCATATTGTTTTTTCTCCTTTTAATTAATTGAATTTAATCTACTATTACGCGCTTGCAATCTGTTGTCAAATTCTTTTTCTGAAATAAATAAATCTTCATTAAAAGAATAATAACAATGAGATCTTTCCACTACATTGTAAACGTATATGTACCACCGCCCACTAATTTCAGATGGGATCTCATCGCCACCGCACGCTATTCTATAAGGATGTTGCCACCCGCTTTTCCAATCGTAAGGACATTGTATTGAATTATTCATGCAAACAAATTCGCACGTTTAAATAATTACGTCAAATCTTTTTTAAACTTTTTTATCCTGGCAAACAATCTTTATGGATTTTTTATCTTCTTCTGTAATCGTTCCGTTTGGATAATTTTCTAGAATAAATTTTAAATCAATCAAATCGTATTGATTAATTAAATTCCTTTTCTTTACTTCATTTAACGCTTCCTTTAAAGAATAATTAAAACGTTCCATTAAATAAGAAACCAATTCTTTTCCTTGTAATAGTTTATTTCTTTCCATTATTTATTTATTTAGATTATTTTTGTTTTTATTTTATTTAGCTTTTATTTAGGGAAAAGCTTAAAACCTTTTATTTAGTTTAAAGTGGCAATCGTTTTAATTGAACAATTTCTTCAACTTTAATGTCGAATGGATATTCTTTTCTTTTGAGCCTTTCGATTGCATTATCCGAATTGTATCCGAATTGACTTACTTGGATTGGATCCTTACGCCATGGGAATCCTAGACGGATGTAAGTGATAAGATATGAGCCGATTTGCTTCTGAGCCTCGGAGCGCCGTTCGTAATATGTTTTTTCCATACCGAAAACTAGTTCAGATAATTTGTTTTGTCAAATCTTTTTTTTACAAATCCCACTCGCCCGCTTTTACGTTGTCGATGTCTTGCATAGCTTTGTCGTAGGCTGTGTTCTCGCTGTGTCCGTCTTCTAGCTCATCATCATACAATATGAGTATATCATTTGCATACTGAGCATTAAAGTCTTCTTCTTTAACTAATCTATTTAATTCTTTCTTTAATATATCTCTATCTTTCATATTTATTTTATTTAAAGTATTTGGCTTTTATTAAGGAAAAAGCCATAAAACCTTTTAATCAATTAAATGATTTGTCCGCCCAACTTGTAAAATTGCATTTCAAATTGGTCAAGAACCTTTTGTTTAGAACCTTTTAGTCCAAACTCTTTTTTGATTTGTGCATAGCAAGTTGATCCTTTACTTGTTAGTCTCATGCCTTTTACTTCGGCACGTAGACCAATCAATAAGGTTTTCATTCTGTATGCGTGGATTTGTTCTTTGGTGTCTAATATAATCATAAGTAGAAAGTAAACCAATTAATTTTAAATGTCAAAACTTTTTTTTAATCTTTTTTTTCAATCAAATTGAAATTGTCAAAGGCAAATCTTAAAGTCTCTAATTCTTTTTGATCAATTAGTTTTCTTTTCTCCGCTTCATTTAATGCTTGTTCGGCAGTATAATTAAAACGTTTAACTAAATATAAAACCAATTCTTCTCCTTCTAGTAATTTATTTCTTTCTCTCATATTATTTAATCAATTAAAATTTCTTTCTTGTATTTCTTTCTATCGTATTTCTTTTTGTTTTTGTGTGGGCGGGATTTAGTAAATAAGATTTTCAATCTTATCTTAATTACTTTATTCTTTTTCTTCTTGCCCATTAGAATTTTACTTCCAATCCTAATTCTCTCTTTACCCATTTTCTTACAGGATGAATAGCTTTCTCGCTATAATGCATAAGATATTGAGTTTTCGCCTGTGGGTGTGTTAAGAAAGCGCCGTTCTTTGTATCACGTAGAGTTACGCCCATTTTCCGTAACTGCTTAATCACTTTCTTCATTCCGTTTGAATTATGTCTTTTCATGGTCTTACTTTCGCATAGGTTTTTTCGCTTGTCAAACTTTTTTAAACTTTTTTTTAATCGTAGTCGTAAATAGTAGTCTCCAATTCGTCTAACTCTTTTTCAGTTAACTCTTTTATTCTTTGTTCAATTTGTTTTAATCCAATCATTCTGCCCATTTGATCCTCATACCAAAATTCTCCACCATGAGAAAATAAAAAGATTAATTGCCTACTATCGATATATTGTCTTGTTAAATGTTCCATGCAACACTTATCTCATATAATTTAAACCAAGTCAAATAAAAAGATAAAAAAGATTGTAGGTAAAGAGATTGAAATAAATAAACTAATCAAATTGTTCATGGTAAAGTATAGCTAAAGATTCCAATTAAAATAATAATTCCTATTAATGTCATATTTTCCTTTCTGTTATTTATATAATTTAAAATTTTCGTTGTCTAATTGTATTCTGATATATGGTTCGGAATATTCATCCACTTCCATGTCTGCATAATTACAATCTTCAAACTCTCCAATATCATCCACGCCGTTATTATTGGCAAAAGTATTTACTTTAAATGAACATATATTATTTCCATAATAATCTTCTATTACTATTTTCATATATTTATTTTATTTAATTTATTTTCGCTTTATTTGAAGTAATAGCAAAAACTTGGCGCTTAATGCGCCAAGTATGCTATAGGTTTTTTGAAGTCTTTGATAAAACAATTATCGCAATTGTTTCCTGCGCAAGTGTGATCGTCTTTGTTCGACGTTGCAGGACAAACGGCGTGCCCATCGGCAATAGCCTTTTTGGCGCAACTATAGACTGACGTTCCTGCATCTAGACCTTCAATGCTTGGCGCTTTTTCATCTATATATAAAGCGCTTGGTTTAATTATAACGTTCGGCAAACTTGCCAAGTCTTTTAATGCATCTAATTGACTTTCTCTAATATACTCACGTGTTGGAAACCAAAAATTAATTGTAGGAAAATTTTCGCAAACTCTTTTCCAAGCATTGATATACTTTACTGAGAATAAGTCTCCACTATCATGAACACGAAATAAATTTGTATTTATGTTCTTTAAGTTCTTTTTCTTTCCGTTCTTGTCAAAGTACTTTTTTGATATCTGTTTTGATATCTCACGTACGAACGTGTCGCCATTGTCTTTTCTTAAACTAGATAAAACAAAATCGGCTCTATCCTGCAAACTTTTCTTTACGTTAGCAAATTGATAAAAGCCTTTGCAAGCATAGCAACTAGAGCAAATCAATTTATCTAGTTTGTCTTTTACTTTTCTAAGTAAAATTTGCGCGGCAGGACAATACTTAAGCGCAGGAATGTTAAAGCCTACGCAGGGCATTTTTGATGGATTAGATAATAAGTTCATGCAAATACTTTCGCATAGGTTTTTCGCAATTGCAAACTTTTTTTTTAGTTTTTTTTATGCTTAAGAATCATCAATGAAAATAAACTAATTAAATAAGGGTAAATACAATAAAGAGAAAACCAATTAGAATGATATGAAATAAAAGAAAAATATATAATAAAACATCCAATATAGAATGATATAACTAAAACAATACATAGAAATGAATCTATTAAACTAGAAATTAATATTTGCATTTTATTTATTTAACTTATTTATTTTTCGCTTTTATTTAACTTATTTAGAGGAAGGGGATTTCTCCCCTTCCTCTATTTCTCCGTTCTAATTTTGCTTTTCTAGATAGTATTTAATAGCCTTAGCGTCTCTTACTAGACCCTTGTTGCTTACCCAACTAATCTTGCCATTCTTCTCATCTTCCTCTTCCTTTTTGATGATGGCATCGGCGTTATTGACGATTTCGTCCAAGTAACGATTGAGCGCTTCTGCGACAATTATGTTACCAAGGGCGAAGTGATTTCTGATATATTCTATATAATCCATACAAACAAATTCGCATATAACCCGACCCACGTCAAATAAAAAAACAAAAAAAATTTAATCATAAATTTGTCGAAGCATATCGACGTCCACACCATCCACCGATCTAGGTATAGGATTCGTGTCTGAGTCTTCAACCAATCCATTAATCATATCGCTTGCATTTTTCGCATCCATCGGAGGCATATCATTTTTTGATTTAATTAATTTAATATCAAAACCATACTTTGTTATAATTATTTGCTCATCTCCACGAAGTTTGCCCTGAATATATTTGAGTGCTACGTGCAAGTCTTTCATTGATCTATTTCTTTTTGTAAGTGCCATGCTGTATAATACATGACGACCCAAGGAATTAAAATTATTATTTGTTCTATTTCTCTTAATATACTAATTATTTCGTTCATATTTGTTTATTTATTTAATTTAATATCCTAACCAAATTAATACATCTTGTGCTTTGTAAAACTCTTTGTATCCATATATTTTATGAAAATCATCTATTTCGTTTTCTGCATAATGATTTCTAATTTCTTGATATGCCTCTTCTAATGTTAGAATGACACCCTCTGCACTTTCAAAATAATCCATTTAATTTAATATGCTTGGATTACTAATCCTCCATTAGCTAATTCCAATACTAGAGTTTGATCTCTGAGATACTGAAGCGCATCCTCATCGTCTTCGTCTTCATCGTATGGAGTGTAACCATAGTCCTGTTTCCACTCCTCAAGACTTCCATACTCTGTAAAATCGCAACAAACTGCAATAGGATCAAGCTCCATGTCGGGAGAAAGCTCCTCAAACATTTCAAATAAAGCCCTTCGACCTGCTACTGTGAAGTTAGTTGACCTGTTTACATCGTCAAAAGATTTAACGAAATCGTATTCTGTAATTGTTTTAATCATAATAATTTAATAAGTTCTGAGTTCTTGGTAATTGTATAATAGATAATCGCGCGCTTTTTGATTTATGTCAAGTACTTCTTTTCTAATTCTTAAAATATCTTCATCTTCACTATGCAAACTAAGAGAAGAAGCTTTTCCAATTGCTTTAGTTAAATCTTTAATTAAAAGATAAAGTGGTTCGTTCTGTTCTTCTTCAGTCATTTTTATTCTTCCTTAATTGTTTTGTTTCGGCAGGATAAACGTGGCAGGGTTCATCTGCTCCATTCTGTTTAATATACCAAGCAGGTGGATCAAGAGGTTGAACAAGTAAACCAATGAAACCGTGTTCTACGAAGTATTTTAATACTTCTGATCTACCGATGCTATTAATTGCAACATCTATGATAGAACCGACAGGCGGTATTGGTTTATCTGAAACCCATTGAAGCGCTTCAAACTCAGTATAAGACGATATTGGTTGTTTTACTTTTTCGTGCATGATTGGAACTTAGAATAGATTAATTTAAATGTCAAATAATTTTTTAAAAAAGTTTTGTGAACCTCTTTCTCTCTCCCGAAGGTTGTAGGCGTGTACTGACGCCTCGTTGTTCAATGCTTTTGCATCTACAGAAAGAGCAGTCCCCTGCGAGATTCGAACTCGCGTTTCCTAAATCATAGAACCTCCATACCAATGATCAGTTGGTTGTGATCGTGACTAGTATTTCACACGTGGAGTGGCGTCTTAGACCTGACTAGACGAAGGGGACACAAATTAAAATGTTAAAGAACTAAGGAGAAGAAACCATATTATTTACTCAATGTCAAATAATTTTTTCTTTTTTTCTAAATATTCTTCTCTAGCTATTTTGCCAGTGGCTAAAGCCATTTCATAACTTAATCTATTTAATTCAATCTTGATCACTTTCATCTTTCCTTTGTGATCAGGAGAAGGATTTATTTTCTCCTTTTCTCTGATTGATTTGATTTCGTTATATCTATTTATGAGATATTGCAATCTCTCCCTTGGTGTCATTGGTTTAATGTTCATACCAATACAAAGGAGACAAAAAATACTTTTTCCGTATTTATTTGAAAAAAAATTAAAATATTTCCCGCTGACCCGCCCAACATCTTCCGCTATTAATTATATTATTTAGCCAATTAAGGATGTCGTTTATTATTTAAACTATTTATTTGGTTTTGGGAACTTATTTATTTAATTTATTTATTTCGGGCATAAAAAAACCCCCTCCGAAGAGGGGGCAGGTGGCAGACCTAAATTAATTAAGCGCTAAGCACTCATCCCAAACTCTGTTCATTAAGTTTGCATCTGCTCCGAGAGTGAGAGAAGTCAATCTATTCTCTGCGACACTTGAAGTTTCTGATGAACGATGTGCCTTGCCATGATTTTGATACTCAGTAATTCCATTAACTAAATCCCAAGCAGTTTCACCTCTGTTACCCATTCCTTTGCTGAAGCGATTGAAGACCTCATCTCTGATGTTCTCTGCTCTCTTGGACTCTCCTTTGAATAAGCGATTGATTACTTCCTTCGCATCGTTAGGAGTTACAGGAGTCTCTGCTAAAGAATAAATAATTTGTTTAGTTTCAGAGTAGGTAGATTTGATCTCCTCCATTTGAGTATCGACGTAAGTTTGCAACTTATCTTCCATTTGAGAAGAGTGTTTAACTTTAATGACTGATTGGCTATCCTTGGCAACCATTCCATTTGTGCAAACCAATCTCTCCAACATTTTGTTAATTGTGTGCTGAAGTGAACCATCGAACGAAGTCCAAAAGTAAACTACTTCATCCATAGTATCGCCTACCTTTGGATCAATTACTAAAGCATTTTGCTTGCGAAGAGAGAGAAACAACCTGCGACCTCCCTTTGTGAAACCTGCGGTGTCAAAGTTCATATCCAAACCTTCACGAAGTGAATCTACATAATTAAATGCTTTTGCAGGTTGCATAAGAGGGTAAGTTTTGTTGACGATAGCAACAGGCTCATCATTACCATCGAAGACTCCACGATAAGTTGGAAATTGTGGAATCGGGCGAAGAGAGTAATCATTCTCTGCTCCGATGGTTTCTAATACTTCTGCTACTGAGTCACATTCTGATACGTTGATCATTTTGAATCCTTTTTTTGGTGAGTTAATATTCATAAGACTGAATAAACTATACTATATAGATAATTGCACGTCAAGTAATTTTTTTAATTAATTTAAAGTAAAGTCCTGATCTCCCGATCTTTTGTTTATAATCACTCTTCTTAACTCTAATACTTCATGCTTGAGGTTTAATATAGCTTGTGAGTATCCGCCTAGAACTGCGCCTAGAAACTGAGTTAGCTCAAGTGCTAGATCAGAATCTTCTATTCTATCTATTTCGTTTAATACTTTATTTGTTATTCTTTGTGTTATTATTGCAACATCATCTATTTCGCCATCCTCTATTTTTGTAGCATATTCATCTGTTGCCCTTTGCATCTCTTCGGCAAACTCATTAAAGCCATCTTCATTATAATTCATTTAATTTATTTGCTAAATTGTCTAATATTTTCTGATAAATCTTTTCTAACTCTTCTGCCCCTTTAATTCCTTTTATTTTATTTAAATTAGATTTTCTTTCTAAGTATTCATCTAGTAGATAATTTATTTTACCTGTTCTAGTTGTCGGAACATATTCTTCTTCGGGTTCTTCTTCGGGGGGTGGGGTACTCCCTCCCCCCCATGCTGAGAAGTTATTTTCGTTGTATTGATTCCAAATATCCATATTATTTAAAAGAAGGTTCTATTTGTTCAGATAATTCTTCAAGACTTTCGCAGTCTTCAGTTTGAAATCTATCAACATTATTATCCAAATAACTAATTTCTTCCTCAATATCTTTATTTGTATAATCTAATACCTTATCGGCAGTATCATAATTAAATTCATTTTCTACTACATTCTCGATTCCTACTTTATTTAAATAGTAATCGACATAATCTTCGGGAGCAGGAGTGCTTCCAAAGCGTTTAACCCAATAGTGCATTGCTTGTATTTTAAGTAAGTTATTCATGGTAATTGATTAATTAATATTAGTAATAAGACGACAATAGCTAGTAATTCCATATCTGTCAAGGATTAATTGTAAAAAAGTTTTCCATCAATAGCTCTGACAAAATGAGCATTGTGGATTGAATTATAATCTTCCTTGTCGTAGAAACTACCTCTAACATAAGGATTGTAGGATGCTTGTTTAATTAAATCAACAGGAGTGTTCCATATATATCCTTTTACAAAGGCATGAACATTCTTCCTTTTTTGTTTAATTACTTTTTGCCTGTTCTTCTCATTAACTAGAAATTCACAATCAAATAAATTAACTTCATCTGAATGTGCTTTAACTAATCCGTTTTGTTGTATAGACCAACAACCTTTATGTAAATTCCTATAGACTTTAACAGGTTTAGTTTGATCTATTTTGTATCTTTGATCGTTTTGGTTTAATAGTATCATGCTTATAATATCCCATATACTAATAGATACGTCAAGAAGTTTTTTAAAATTTTAAAAAAAAATCCCTGCCCCCGACAAAAGGAAAGCGGAGACAGGGAAGTGGTGGATGGAAAATGGTGTGGGGGAGGACTACTGAATACCTCCAACTTTTCGGCGTGAACATCAGTTCATAGATTACCTACTTCAAACTACAAATCAGACATGGTATTTGTCATCGGCTCATCCGATTGGACTCTACCGCCCCACCACAGGGGATTTGCATACCTTAGCCCGCTCACGACAGGCTTATTCGGTCACCCACAGGACGCCTCCGTCAAGGCGTCCAAAGTGTCGGGGGGTAGAGGGAATTACCTACCTCGGCAGGTAATTAGGCAAAACACGAAAAACCCTATCTCTACCGCAGAATGCTTATTTGCGCTCTGCATAACTCCCCTTTATGAAAAACTTTTAAAGAACAAAATTTATATTACTCAACTATAGTAAGTAGATACTTCTTATTTGTCAAGTATTTTTTTCGCTTTTTTTTTAATTAATGAAAACAACTATTATTTGCTTAAATTATTTAAAATTTTTTATTATTTATTTAAATTGTTTATTATCTCCTATTATTTGATTAATTTAAATGGTGGGTTCTGTGAGGCTCGAACTCACGACCTGCCGATTATGAGTCGGATGCTCTAACCAACTGAGCTAAGAACCCTCTAAATATTTAACTCTCTTTATTTCTTCGTTTACTAAATTCAATAATTGTGGCATCTTCTCATCATACTCCTCTAATAGAAATAATAATGATTCATTTAGTTTATCTTCATCATCTTTATTATTCATTACCATACATAATAGATTATCTATATATTTAGTTCCACTTTTTACTTCATCTATTATTGCTTGATCGTATTTATTCTCCTTTAAAGTATTTAATAATATATCTATTTGTTCAAATAATGATTCTTTATTTAAAATTAATTCGTCTAGTTTCTGATGTATTTTTTTTGGCATTGACTAAATTATAAATATGTGATATGATTGAATTATTTATATATAAGTTTCTGCCACTACATAAATCAAACAAAACAATAAATAATTTAAAATAGTCTTTTTTATTATTCTCTGTATAAATCTTTATATATTCCCCCTTATTCTTTCTTATCTTTATTCTTATTATTCTTCTTATTAGAAGGTTTGTTATAAGAGTTGGGTTGATCGTCTCTAAGTTTGCTTTTGAGATGGGTGAAATCATACATTAGATGATTCTTTGGTTTGTATCGTTTATCTGAAGGAACGATTCTTTCATAAACCTTTCCACCAACGAGTCTTGCGGTATCTTTTGCCCATCCTTTGATCTCCTTTATTGTATAAGAAGGAATCTTATGCGAGTAAGATGCTTGCCAATTTCCTCTTGAATCATATACTTCGTATCTCATAATTTATAAATGTATTGTAATTTACTTGTAACTTACTTGTAATTTATGTTTAAGTCAAGGAATAAATTATAAATCTTTTCCTTCTAGTTATCTATTGTGTTGCAAAGAGCATTAGGGTACATACCTCTTTGATAATCTGCAAAAGTGCGATAAGTTATACCTGCTTCTTCTGCAATTTTCTTTATAGTTCCTCTTTTGTCTGTATCGTCAAATTTCTTGATTACATCAATTAAATCAACAATATCTTGCCATGTAAGATATGAACCGACGTCATAGTCACTCAATGGAATATTGCCATCTGAGTCCCATAGAAGAACCTCAAAGGTGTTTGAAGACCTTGACCCTTGACAACCCTTGCCTTGAACTATGGAGATGTTTATATCGCCAATTTGGTGAGTTGCTTGCCAATGCAAATCGTCCATGTTTTTTATTGAAACACTCATTCTTACTTAATTATATTCTTTTTCTTTGCTTCTTGGATCATTATCAATTTTCTTTCAAACTCTTTTTGTTGCGCCAAAATACCTTCTGTTGCTTCGTTGTAAGTTCTGAACCTTGAATTTCTGATATATGTGCCATTCATAACATTGTTTACGATGGTTGATCTAATTGCTTTACTCATTTCGCTTTCCTTTTGTTTATGGTTTTAATCTTTAAGAATAACTAACAATAGCATTACTCTGTTTCCACGTCAACACTTTTTTTTATTTTTTTATCAAATTCTTCTAGTTTATCTAATTCATTTAATACTAAATCTAGCACGTAATCTGATTTTAAATTTTTAAATTGCATAAAAGTAAGGTTTGAGTTTTGCCATAATTCAACTAATAAATCTATTACCGCAAATTCTGAATACTCTTTATTCGTTTTATCTTTTAGTTTAATTAAAAGTCCACCAAGAAATCTTTTAAATCCTAATTTTAGAGATTTATAATGAATTTCTAATTCTACATCCATTATTTACTTCCCCCATTAATATTATCTAATTCGTTTTGTTTTTCTTGTCTTCTCATTGCATCGACAACTTCTTGGTCAACTAAATTATTAATTCTTTCTACGTCTTCTACATGAGTATCAAAATAACGATCAATTAATTGTGCAATTTGCTCTACACATTCATTAAATCTATAATTATATCCACCATTTGATGGAACTTGAAAGGTAATTGGTTCTGTTTCGTAATTCATTTTAATACCTTAGCAAACTAAACTGCGTGCGTCAACACTTTTTCTAACTTTTTCTTTAATTTGATGTACTAGACTATAAGATTTGTCGTTACCCCCTAAATGCCAACGAGTTACAAATTCAACATCCCACTCTCCCGATTTATAATCATAAATTGTTGCAATTTCACCATTATCTCCTTCGATTACCCATTCAGATAAAACTTTATTATCGCTAGATTTTCCAAATGTAGGCAACCCGAATAAATCAATTAAATTAAAATAACTTGTAGTTGTCCAATCTACATAATAAGTTCCATCTGCTTTGCTATTTACTTCGTCTGATCTTAATGTTTTCATATTATTATTATAACTCTTTTTTATTCCATTTGTCAACAACTAAATTCATTTGTTCTGATAAAGTTGCATCTTCATCAATCGGCTTTAGATGAACACTAATCTTATCTGTATAATCAGTATCATCTGTTGGTAAAAAATGAAGAGTTGACATTTCTCCATCGACAATAGCTTGAATGTCACTTGGAGTCAAGCCTATTTCAACATTATATTCTTTCGCAGTATTCATTTAAATAAATCCCTTCGCTAATTAATTCGTCTGATGTAAACTCTCTTGGTTCTGCCCATTCTTCATCTTGCAACCAATAAGTTCCTGTGAAACAATCGTATTGCAATTTATTTAAGTTATCTTCAATGTAATCTATTTCTTCATTCATGTCCATACGATAATTTATTTTTTATTTTTTGTCAAGAATTATTTTCATACTCATCAATTAAATCTTCTAAATCCCATTCAGTATATTCTTTAGTTAAATATTTAAATTTTCCATCTACATAAGTTGCTCCACCATTTCCATCGTTCCATATTTCGATACCCTCAATGTTAGTCTTACATTGATACCCGACCCCTTTATTAGTTCTAAAATATCTAATACTTGTTACTTTCATCTTATATATTCTCTTTCTCTTAAATTTTCTTCAAACTCTTTATTAAATTCATTTAGCCAATTAGGATTGGTTGCAACTTGCGCGACAATTTCCCAAGGGTCAACCATCCAACCATCTTCGGGAAAAAAATCTTTAAGATCAACATCATAATGAAATTTGATTTGATCTGTCAAGGACATATCTTTTGTCCATTCTTCAAATGTTGGTAAATGATCCATAAGACCTTCCTCTCTAAATAATTGTTTCATGTGTGATTGTATGTTAATTCGTTTCATATCGCTAAACTAGATTGATTTGCATGATATGTCAAGCATTATGATAAAAAAGTTGCAAATAATTGATAATTATATAGTTAAACATTAGTTTCTGCATCTTTTATCATGCCACAAATGTCTTCTAAGATAGTTTGAAGAATGTAAGATGGGATTTCGGGATGATCTTCCACAACTTTATCCATATAATTTATAATTTGATTTTCTAAATTCATTGTAATCTACCCCCTGCATCTAATACATTGCGAAGACAACTTGATTGACCTGCTCTTGCGGTAACTTTCTTAGCATGGTCAAATGCACTAGGATCAGCAAATTGTTGCATAACCATAGTTGATTTATCTAAATAAATATTAAGCCCTTTGCGCGGAATTGAATTTGCAATCTTTTCTCCTAATGCTTTTGATTGTTCTATATCTGCTAAGAATGCTTCTGCCGTATTCATAATTGTATTTTCGCATATTCCTTTCTGTTTGTCAATAAAAATTTTAAAAAACTTTTTTTAATTTAATTAAATTAATAGTAGTCTGCTTTTGTTGGCAATGATTCAATTACTGATTCGCTCTTATCTTCTTGATCTTGAAGCATTTGCATGATTTCTTCTCTATAATCTGATTCAAATCTTTTTATAAATGCTCTATCTCTTTTGTGCTTCCAAATAAATTTTCTCTCTGCTTCAAACCATGCACCCATCTCTTTGTCATAAATTTCAAAATATACATTGATTTGATCTAATGAAAAATCTTGACACTCTGCATAATCGGGTAAATGATGTGTTCCACTTTGACCCCAAGTACAATGTGTTCCTGCATAGTCAAACGAATCGTTTTCTATGCTCCAATGGGAAGTGCCATAAAGAGAAGCATAATACTTTCTAGTAGGCATAATGCCCATGTATTTATGCTTACTATCAAACTCAAACTCATCTAATTCTAATTCACTTTCAACTTCCATTTTCGCAACTTTCTTTTGATTTGTTTAACTTGTCAAGAACTCATTATTTCATCTAATAATTCTTGTGTAGCACGATCTGCCATCTTCGCTTTCTCTCCTCTGTACAAAACAACTCCGCATTTTGGGCAAGAGTATCTAGCATTTTTTCTTAATCTATGCCTTTTATAAGTTACTCCGCAACAAGTGTCAACATATTTATGATGATTTTTTGGTTTATTTAATTTATCTTTACTGCATCTTTCGGGTCTTGCTCCTATTTCTCTGCAAATAGATTTCCATATCTTGCCATGTCCACGACCTGCACTTCCATGACGATGATAAGCTAGAGCATGAGCAATCTCATGTAGAATAGTATCCATGACTTCATCTTTGTCATTAAGCTCAACATACCATTCTGCTAGATAAATCTTTTTACTATTGTAACTGCAAGTTCCAAGAGCAACTTTTTTATTGTGCCATCTGAATCTCCACCCATGTTCTAATAATCCATGTTTGGATAAATTTTGAATAGCTAAGAATCCTGCATAACTTTTGTTCATGGAAAGACTTTACTAAATTTTTTTTCGCTTGTCAACTATTTTTTTAAATTTTTTAAAATTTATTTATCCATCATATATCCTAGAAAACCTATTGCAAAGATAAATCCTATAAGTAATAATCCGCTATCTACTCCCATAATATTAATCTGTTAAGTGGTAAATTAAGAAAGAAATTAAACAATTAGTTTCGTATAATGCTCTTTCTTTGTTATTTTTTTCTAAGAAGAAAGCTAAACTTTTTTTGTGCAAATTAATATATCTAAATAATTCTTTATCATTAAAAGTTTGTTTAAATTGTTCTTCTAAGTTTGTTAATTGTAATAAATTTTGATTAAGTTGTTGTGTATTCATTTATTTTACCTTGTCTAATGATGAGAGCATCATGTATTAATTTTCTCGTTGGCTTATCTAAATATCTTCCATTATCATCTTTTGGTAAAGAAGATAACACTTCTTTGTGATCTAAATTTAGAACTTTACAGATACACATAACCTTCCTTAAAATACCAATATTTTTATATTTTAGAATTGCCCATATTGCATCTGCTTCTACATCATTTGTCTTTTTTACTATTTGTATTAATTTTCCGTTTTTCATTATATTAAAAAGGTTGGTCAAAGATTACTGCATTGCTATCTCCATTCCCATCCTTAACAAAATAATTCCAACCATCATGTTGCATACCTTTAAATCTATCTGCAATTTCCTTGGACTTTATTCCATGTTTCTTGCAAAATCTGCATCCCGCAATTTGAGAAACTTTAGGATATAAACCTAATTCATGCTTCTTGTCAACATAATTGCGAAGATATTCGTCAACCTCATCATCAATGAATTGCGATTGACTCATTACATCTTGCAAATCAGAATGATTATTTAAATCCAATTCGTCTTGTGCAAGATCGGACTCTTCTGCATCGTCTACATAATCATCATCCCATTCGCCTTCATCTGTCCAATCATCTTCTACTTCATCATAGATAGGTTTATTAGCCTCGTAGACTACCTTATTTAACTCTTTGCGAGTATCGGTAATGTCAGATACTACCTTGTACTTTGAGACTCTCAATTTTTGAAAGTCACAATCAGTTGGAACTGAAACTGCATCTTCGGGGTCAAACTCGACAACCAACAAGCGACCATCTTCTCCTGCCCATTGATTAGCATAATCGTATGAACCAACATGAAGACCATAAGAACAATGATTATCCTTATTATCGTCTACACAACGACGTGCAACTTCAATCGTTGCACCAACCTCATTGAGAATTTGATGCGAATCGTTCACCTCGCCTTGAACTACAATAGTATCAGCATTACCTGTGCTAGAATAAAAATCATTCTTAACACCTTTGTATCCCAATACCTTACCTTCGGGAGTAGTTGGCAACGATTTGTAACTCAAGAAACTATACAATTCGTTTACAGAGTTGGCAGATGGATTTGATTGCAACCTAGTAATAAAATTTACTAGAGGAGCAGAATCCTTCATACCTGCTCTCAACATCTCCAACAACTTGTCAACGACAACACCATGAAGACGATGAGTTTTGTAATAAACTACTTCGTTGCGAACTTCAATGTCACCTTCGACAAAATCTTCAACTGCTTTCTGAATGTCTACAAAATCTCCAAGAGATTCATAATCACCTTCAAGAATTGCATTTTTTGCATTCTGAAAGTTTGGGTGATCTTTGCGAAGACTATAAGGTTTGCCTTCCCAAAAAATGGTGATTACATCTTCGCTATACATATATGGTACTTTATTCATAACTTTTTGCTTCCTATTTTTGTTTTAATTTACAATAACTATAACAACTAAAATTAATTTCGTCAAGTATTTTTTTTAGAAAATTTAGGGTTGGGGTTATCACTCCCCAACCCTTTGATTATCAACTAATTGAATGTACTTTTCAGTCTCATCCAAAAGACAAAGTCCGTTATCTGCCTCATTTAATCTACCCCAAGTGTTTGCTTGTGCTGAAATGTAAATCATAAGAGGATACTTTTCTACAAGACATTCTACATTGGCTACAAAAACCTTTGCACTAGACTTTGCCAAAGGAAACTTTTTCTGAATCCACTCCTTATCTTGTCTGTACAAATGCAACATTGCTTCTCTAGTTGAATTAGAATTTCCACCTTCTTCAAAAGTGTGCCAATCCTTAGCAACTTTCATTACCAAATGATCTGAATCTAAATCATTTAATTTAAATTGAGAATTAGCAAACAATCTATTCAAAGTATATCCATACTTAGATAATTTATCTGCGACTCTTTCTTCTTGGAAAATAAATTTTTGATGGGCAAGAGTTGCATTCTCTACATCATTCAAAACTTTATCTCTGCAATATTGAATATAGAAATCATTGTAAGAAATCCAAAGATCACTATCTAATTTCTTTACATCTCCAACTCTAACACCAAACAATCTAATTGATTTGTTTTCGGTATCGGGTTTTGCGCTTGCACGAATCTGACCCAACTTGCGATACAAGTCATCCAAATCCATTGAAATATAATCATCTCCCGATACATTGTAATTTTTAATTGGAACATAAACCAATTTACCATTGACAGAACCTTGAATATCTGATACGTCGGAAACGTCATTGATTTGCTCTTCAAAGTTATCCCAAAAGTCTGCCATGCGAGTAGCATAACCTTTGTCAGTCTTCATTACGAACAAAGGAATATTAGCACGACTATTGCCATTCGCTTGACGAATGCCTGTCTTGATTGGCTTTTGTTTTTCTACTTCTGATGTGTAAACAATGTGACTATCATCGACTTGATCGAAATACCATTCATTCTTCATATAATCTTTAGCACCATCAGTAATTGGATTAATAAAATAAATAGTTTTTAAACTATCATCTTTTTCAAACAATGTTCTAGCACGAAGATTATTACCATGAGCAGATTCAATGTCTTGAATTGCAAACAAAACACCTTTGTCGCAATGCACTCTGTTTACCTTGCAAGAACGAACCTTGTACCCATCTCTTGCATCCCTATCATCTTCTCTGTCAGTTTGAGTAATAATTAAACTTTCATTGTAATCATGTTTGCGATGAAAGTGAAATGAAGTAATCTTGATACCATTCCATTCAAATGAATTTTCAAAGATGTTTCTCATTTGATATGGCATGGCATTTACAACTTTTGCATAATTAGCTTTTGCATCAAACAAGTCAGTTGAATCTGCGAGTTTTCTCTTGGCAATTTCTTGAACACCTTTTGATGCTACAACCAAATACTTTGCAATAGTTTTCTGAGTAGACTTGTTGTACTCCAATGACTCTCTGCTATGATGCAACTTTACTGCGCCCAATGGAACTCTGAGATAGAAATTATCTTGTTGCAAAAGATTGTCGCA
>Ga0163110_10000092_pt1 | contig 38426 bp, 39 predicted proteins | sample CRUFie1St17metaG_FD_108703 | JGI IMG/M metagenome (GOLD analysis project Ga0163110, IMG submission 108703) | Marine microbial communities from the Costa Rica Dome - CRUD Field 142mm St17 metaG | ecosystem: Environmental > Aquatic > Marine > Oceanic > Photic zone | place: Costa Rica: the Eastern...
AGCAACTGAAGAGGAAGCAACTGAAGAAGCAGAATCAAAGGCTTGCCCAATATGTCCTGAGATGAGTTCAAGCACAGCAATCACATGTGCTGCTTGTGGATTTGCATTCTGATTACAGTGGGTATTCCCAACGTGGCCAGGTATAATCTCTAGTGTCGTCAGACACAATGATGATTACAACTCTAGGAAATGTGCGCAGCATACCTTCCAAATCATGAACTGCAGGTGGTATCACTCCAACTCGCATATCAACAGCTAGCCATGCATCAGGATATTGCCTAAGCCAAGCATCCACTTCGGCCATGATTCCTTCGGGAGGAACTCCTGAGCGGACACTTGCAAGGTAACCCCAGTCTGCTGGAACTGCTCTATCGGAGTCTGAAAATAGGAAAATTCTACTCTTATTCGGTAGTTTGGAAGTATATGCGATCGCATTGGCTTCACTGACAACACATGGCGAACCTCTCATTGGCATTGGTTGGGAATGTTGCCAAGTTCTCTCATCGTCGCCCATGACCTGCGAGAACTCACCGTATGTTTGAGGTCTTCGCCTAGATGTATAGTGGCAACGTTCAAGCGATGAGATATGCCCCGTAGGGGCATGAGCGGACAATCTGCGCCTCCTCCAGCGCCACCGGGTGGCTCAATGATGTTCATGCTCTTGTTCATGATTATCATGACATTCATGCTAATGTCAGAAGGAATTCGAACCAGCATGGGTAACTATGCGGACCCATTTCTTTCAGGCTGGTTACCGGAGGAAAAGTGGTTTGTTCTCACCGTTCTAATCTTAGGTTCAATCTCAATGTTCGTAAACACAGTTTTGCGCAATTTCTTCATGGATCCTATTTCACAAGCACACATTGGACACAGACAAAGTCAAGTCAGAAAAATGATGAATGAAGCTAGAATGGGTCGTGACCCAATTCTTATGGAAAAGGCTCAGACATTACAACAGCACATGATGCCTGAGCAGTTGAGTGTTCAGATGGGTGCCATGAAACCAATGATGTTTACCTTGATTTTCATTATCGCTATATTTTCTTGGATGGGTAATGCTGTTGGTGATTACAGAGTAAGTTATGTTTCCCTGCCATGGTCTCCTGAGTGGAATTTAGAAACAGGGAAGTTCTTGTTTTTCCCAGCATGGATTGCTGTCTATATCTGCATGTCAGCTCCATTTGGTCGAATCGTAGACCGTCATCTGAAATTGTTTCGATACAAATCCCATCCTATTGTCCTCGAAGGTGAAAGACTGAAAGAACCATTACTGCATCTAGTAAGCGCTCCAAAAGGCGCTAAAAGTTCCCAAGCTAATTCTCGTAGGAGGCGTTCTGAGCAAAGGCGAGCAGGCCCGAAAAAGAAGAACAACAATTCAAAATCCTCTGAATCCAAATCCACTGAATCAAAAGCCGTAGTAACAAATTCAAAATCTTGTCCAGTTTGTGGTGGAACTTTAGTAGAAAGGGACGGTCCAAGTACTAATGTGTGTAAGATATGTCGTCATGAATGGCGGTGAAAATTTGCCAAAAATAACCATCTCTGGACATCCCGGAAGTGGAACTAGCACACTGGTCAAAGGGATTTGCCAAAGTAAAGGTTGGTCCTCATTAAACGGTGGAGATATATTCAGACAAGAGGCTAAAAAACGTGGTCTCAGTTTGCCAGAATTTGAAAAAATATGTTCAGAAGATGAATCGGTTGACAAATCTCTAGACGAGATTTTGAAAAATCACATATTGGATAAAGATGGCTTTGATGTTTTAGAAAGCAGACTTTGTGGTTGGTGGGCTTACAATCTAGAAGTCAATTGTGTCAGATTATGGCTACATGCCAGTGAAGAGGCAAGAGCTGAAAGGGTTGTCATGCGTGAAGGATTACCATTTGATGTGGCGATTTTCAATAACAAGCAAAGAACAGCAGTAGATAAATTGAGATTTGAGGAGATGTACGGCCTAAATCCAGAAGATGAAACACCATATACGCACATAATTGACGCATCAAACTTGAATGCTGAAGAAGTTCTAAATCAAGTCCTAGAAGTACTGGAGGCTATTGAATGATTATTTTAGATAAAGATGCAAAGACATCACCATCACACGGCACCAAGCCTGAAGAGAGAGATATAGACCAATTACTAGAGTCGTGTTTCATACTCCTTGACAAATCTCCCGGCCCATCTTCGCATCAAGTTAGTGCTTGGGCTAGAGACATGATGGGGTTAGAGAAATTAGGCCATGGTGGGACATTGGATCCATTTGCTTCTGGATTACTTCCATTACTGTCTGGAAAGGCAATGCGTCTAACAGGCAAAATACTGACACATGACAAATCATACTTGGCGTTATTCAAATTTGGCAAGAGTCTTGACCGGGAAGATATAGAAGAAAAAATGTCTATGCTGACTGGAAAGGTGTACAATGTTCCACCTGAAATTTCAGCGGTAAGGGTCCAAGTTAGAACTAGGAAGATTTCCAAATTTGAAATTTTAGATTTTGATGGAAACTCATTATTGACTCATATTGATTGTGAAGCAGGCACCTATGTTAGAACGATGGCTAGAGATTTGGGACTACTTCTCGATACACCTGTGGATTTGAAGGAATTGAGGAGGCCAACATCTGGAGAGTTTAGCCTAAGCCAATCAATCACAATGCAGCAATTAGCCGACGCTTACTGGTTGTGGAAAGAAAAAGGTGACGAAACAGCAATGCTTCGAATTTTGCATCCAATTGAAGATATGCTCTCCGATTTGCCTAGAGTTGTTGTAAAGGACGGGGCGGCAGCAGCATTATCTCATGGTGCTCCATTGCTTCGTCCAGGTGTTGTTAGTATTCCTGAGGACCTAAAAGTAGGCATGGAAGTATTACTTGTAACAATGAAAGGTGAGGCTGTGGCTATCGCTAAAATGTCACAAAATAGTAGCGTAATTCCTGATATGACTCAGGGTGAAGTTGCTAAACCCAACTGTGTTTTGATGAAAGAGGATACTTACCCTCGCAGTTGGAAGAAATAATCAAGCTTCAACGTATTCTTCGTAGACCCACTCATCGGTCTCAATTCTTATTTTCAATTCACTCATGTGTTCCACACTCGACTTCGTCACCAATGGTGAAGAGCCCCCACAGCCCATGCGAAGTAACCAATTCTGAATACTTCCGCATATGAATGTTAACCCACATTTTACGGTTATCCGTCAAACAGGGTGTTTTTTCATTGCTTATTCGAGTTTCTTAATTTTTGGCGGTGCAAAGGCCATGAAAATTGCAATAATAGCTACAAGTATTATTGCAGCAGTAACATAAATCGAGTTTTGAGATAAATCGATTGAATCATCATCTGATTTTGATTCCTCAATTATTGCATCGTTGATTGAAACAAGTATTGAATCAGCATTATTTGTTTCATCTACTTCATCAACAGATGTTCCTCTATCCACTTCTGCTTCGATTAGAAGGCTATCATCACCATCAGGGGCTTGCATGTCACAAATAACAGAACCCATTTGGCCTGGCTCTAGTAACTGAATCACACCATTTCCAAATGATTGTCCGTCTGCAGTGCATCTAACATCTATCCAAGTCGCTTTAACTTGTCCTGAATTTCTAATGAATACCTTAACTTCAAAAATTTCTCCCGCACGTATGTCTTCATCAATTCTTATCTCTTCAACAAATAACTCGGCAAGTGCTCTTACCTCCAAGTCTAGAACTCTCTCCACACAATTGGATTCATCACATGCAGTGACTAAAACTGATGTGAATCCTGGAGTGGGTGCATCAACAATGATTTGTCTGTTATTCATATCTACAGATGCCCATGACCGATTGGTTGTAACAACTAGATTTTGGTTGAAAGTATCTACATCACTCAAATCGAAGGATATATTGTGCTGATAACCGTGTTCAACCGGAACAACACCGAGGAATTCTTTCAACACCGGCTCATCATCTATGCTTTCTACATTAAATGTGGATAACTCAGACCAAAAGTTACCTGAAGCATCTGTAACGATTGTTGTTACTTGGGCTAGACCTGATGCTTCTGGAACTAACCTAACTCTAATTTGACCTTCAGTCAGATCAACGTTGATCAAATCGGTATTGGTATTTTCAAAAGTCACTACCAAGTCATCAACAGGAGTTCTGTCATCAGAGCATCGAGTTAGTAATGGAAGAATTAGTCCTCCTCCATCTTCTTGAAGGTCATGAGAGCCGATTAGTGAACATGATGGATCCTCATCATATTCGATTAGATATGCGCCATTCACTTCGATGTTGTCAATATGCAATGTTAGGTTTGTTGGCGAGCCATCATTGCCCCAGTTATACCACACTTTGATTTGTATTTCCAATTCAGTATCAGTTGAATCGAATGTATGTCCTATTGGAATTTGAGCATCGAAATTTCCAAGTTGTGTTGCATCAGAATTTGCTACTGTAATGCCGTTGACGACGATTGTCCATCTTGTTGAATTTTCAACCATAGCGCTTGCATCTCCTGCAATATTACCTTGTACTCTTATTTTTGGATCGTTGATATCTACCCATGCCTTAGTCAGGCAGGTATTGATTATGGTGAACTTGAGTTCTAATGCTTCAGATATTATCGGGATTGTGCCATCTTGCAGAGAGATCCATTCCCCTTGATTATTTTTGTATTCGATATCAACAGTTCCATTATCCTCATCTGTATGTTGAACATGTATTCTGCCCCAATTCTGCTCAGCGGGCTTTTCAATTGGGTCAATAGTCCAAGTTCCACCATCTGAATCAAGTCCACAAGGTGCTGTTGAAACAGAATTTAGCGTGCCTTCACTAATGTCCAAATCAATAATTGGCCAATTAGTGAAGTCGAAGGAAGAAGTAGCGACGACTCTTTCAGCACCATACCAAGGAGTTCTCATCGTAATTTTCAATCCAACAGCATCCACTTGTAATTCAGAGTCGTCAGGGGCGCCATTTGAAACATAATCGAGATCTATTTCAAGATTTGATAAATCATTCCAAGTCCAATTATTACCATTTGTAATTTCTATAGACCAGCCACTTGACATGTAAAATAATCCGGATTGCGTGTTACTCCACGTTTTTACCAGGTCGTAAACAGTTCCATCGATAACTGAGAACCGCGTCTTGTCTTGTAATAGTGGATCTGGTATGTCAAAATGAACAATCAACTCTACTTTTTCAATGGAGTTAGTTGTTAGTGAACTCACATCAAATCCACCAACCCTAATGTCAGGTCCCGTAGAGTAATGGTAAGCTCCGTCCGGTGCTCCTATGGATGCATTTGAATTCGTGGATGTTGATGATGCCCAAACAGTTTGATGATCTAGATGCTCAGGTAACTCAATACCTAGTGTCATGTGATTATCAGCGACCATCCCCATGACATATTGTCCATCTTCAGGTGCGGTTTCTGTAGTGAATGCTAGATGTCTCTTTATATCCCAATCGATAGAATCAGTCATATCTCCTTGAGGAAACATCTCATCAGTGCTAGTGGAGTGGACACTTCTTGCATCCACATGCCCAATTGGAAATAGTAGTATAATCAGCACAAGCATTGTCATGCGTCGCATATCCGAGGCTCAGCGGTAATATGCCTTCAATAGAACGGTGTCGAGAGTCAAGAAAACTAACGGAATGAGATAAATACGGCTTGTCGGTGGCATACAATAACCGATGGCTGTGATGGTGTAGCGGTTAGCACGGTAGGTTGTGGTCCTGCCAGCCCGGGTTCAATTCCCGGTCACGGCCCCATTTACTTTTCATTGAATTAAAATTTTGAAATCGTAGTTATTTTTTGGTTGCAAAATCTCATTATTTCCTTAGTCTAGTCGCCGAAAGTTCATAACTGCATCAGAGGCCCTTAATCTCGGATGGGATGCATATGACGGAGCGTGAGCAAGTCGACTTAACAAAGAATTTTCTTGTTTCTCTAATGGAAGAACAACTTGGAATACAGCAACATGTAATGATTGATGTTAACAATCAACCGATCGTTTACAACGGAGATACTTTGCGCCACATGGCCTCACGAATCGTTGAAGAAGCAACCACAGTTTCTCATCGGGGTTTGGCACAAGACGTTCTTACAAGAGCTGGAATTGATAACAGAGAGCCAGCGGAACCTCAGATTCAATCTGGTCACCTGAAACACGTAGGTAAGCGTGCTCGAAAACTTGTTCGCACACAGAGGAAGTCAAAGAAGCACAATGCAGTGAGAAGGGCCAAAACTAGGCCAGCGGTTGGCCACGAAAATCGTCCTCGTCGCAGAGCCAGAAAGATTGCTCTTTGAGTGATAAAACACAAAAGCAAATTCATTCCCCGACGTAATGAGGGATAGGTATGGACATCGCTAATCCTAGTGACGAGCACCAGATGTTGCGTGAAATGGTTCGTGACTTTGTCAACGAGCACGTAGAGCCACAAGCATTAGAGTATGATCGTGACGAGAAATTCAATGTTGATCTACTCCGCTCCCTCGGTGATATGGGCTTGTTAGGGATAACCGCAAGTGAAGAGTTTGGAGGCGCTGGCCTCGACGCTGTTGCAACAGTAATCGTACATGAAGAATTATCTGCAAGCGACCCTGGGTTTGCACTTGCTTACTTAGCCCATTCAATTCTATTTGTCAATAATTTAGAATTCAATGGCAACGATGAGCAAAGAGCAAGAATTCTCCCCAAGGTTTGCTCGGGTGAATGGATTGGAGCAATGGCAATGAGTGAGCCTGATGCAGGTACTGACGTTCTAGGACTTTCTACCTCAGCAGTGCAAAGAGATGATGGTTCATGGGTTCTGAATGGAAGAAAAATGTGGATTACTAATGGCTGCATAGACGATGATGGAACCCCTGCTGACGTAGTTTGGGTTTATGCCAAAACCGGAACTGATGCCAAAGGTAGAGCTCAACTCTCAACCTTCCTTGTCGAGAATGGAATGCCAGGATACACTGTCGGTCAGAAAATAATTGACAAAACAGGTATGCGTGCTTCAAACACAGCAGAACTTGTATTCGAAGACTGTATTGTTCCCGCAGAAAATCTAGTCGGAGATGTTGGAGATTCAATGATTCATATGATGGCTAATTTAGAGATCGAGCGCCTAACTTTGGCTGCTATGTCTTTGGGTATAGCTCGTCGCTCTCTAGATGAGATGAACAAATATGCAACTGACAGGGAAGCATTTGGAAGACAAATCAGAGACTTTGGTCAAATTCAAAGATATGTTGGAGAGTCATGGGCAAAATACAGAGCAATGCGTGCTTACATTTACGACACAGCAAATAATCTGGGTCTAGGCAAAGCAGGTCAAAGACTAGACAGCGACGGTGTCAAATTATTTGCAACAACAGCGGCTAAAGAGATCGCAGACGCAGCAATCCAGGTTATGGGTGGGTATGGATACGTGGCTGAATACGTTGTAGAGAGGCTATGGAGAGACTCCAAACTTCTAGAAATCGGTGGTGGAACAATAGAATCCCACCAAAAGAACATCACAAGAGACCTGTCAAAAACTCCAGAAGTCATCAATGACTAATCAATTAATGACAAACTTCGAACTGAAGTTCTTATGTCATGTTGTGTCTAGGACAACTTATGCGAAGAAACTCTTTGACCGTGTTTGGGGCAATACCCATAGCAATGGTCGTCGTTTTCGCATTATTCGTTGGAATCAATACGCATGGCAATGGGGACTCGACACTGAACAATCGGTTGGAGCATTACACTAGTCTTGCAAATAATGAGTCACAAGGCGAAGTATTCACTGTTACTGTAGATGGAACTAACCTGCGTTTTTCTCCAGATACAATTACTCTGAAAGAGGGTGACACAGTTAGATTCTTTTGGGAAAACCAACTACTAGCGCACAATGCTGTAGAAGAAAATGGAGTTTTTGACTCAGGTGACCCTGGAAGGAATGTTGAGTATAATTACACCTTTCAAGTTGGAGAAAATGGAACTTACCAATATGTTTGCGAACCTCACGAAAGCGTAGGGATGATTGGAACCATCATTGTCCAGCCATTACCTGTGGAGGAGCCGGAACTTGAGCCAGAAGAAAAAGAATCGGAAGATGATTTAGCAGGACTTACTGTTGGTGACAGCGTCATTTCCACTGCTTTCTTCGTACCTTGGTTTCTAGGAGTATTGGTTTTTGTCGGTTTTATCTCAACTAGAAGGGATCAATTCCAGCTAGGATTAGTACTCGATGATGTCATTGAAGCAACCTTAGTAGATGAGACAGAGAATAAAACCGACGAAGGTGAAACTTTAATTGACAGTTACCGAGCGAGAGTTTTGACTTTGTGTGTAATGTATATAGCTCAAGGAATTCCTTGGGGATTTTTTACTGTGACTTTTGTTACCTATCTCGCTAGTGAGGGATTTTCTGCTGCAGATTTGGCGTTTTTGCTCACAGTTGGAACTCTTCCATGGTCTCTCAAGTTTTTGTGGGGTCCTGTGATAGATCGGTATCAGTATCGTCCAATGGGCCGTAGAAGGCCATGGATACTTATTGCACAATCAGGCATGACGATGATGTTGATTGTCATGATTTTCATTGTAAGTCCTGATGTGGAAATCTACGTCCTTGCGATATTTTTCTGTGTTTACAATGTTTTCACCTCTCTACAAGATGTTAGTACTGACGCCCTCGCTGTTGATGTTTTGAAGGAGCACGAAATAGAGAAAGTGAACAGTTACATGTTTACATCTTACATGGTCGGTGCAATGATTGGAGGTGCTGGTTTAGGAACAATAATCTCCTACACTGGGATTAAGGGAGCATTAATCATTCAAATTCCCATTCTAATTTTGATTATGATGGTTCCTCTATTCATGAAAGAAAGGCCAGGAGAGAAACTATTCCCATGGAGCGAAGGAGATTCAAATACAAGTAAAGTTGTAAAGCAAGAAAATCAAAATTTCAAGGAAATTTTAGTAAAGGTGAAAACAGCATTTTCACTCAAATCTACTAGAATTGCAATTATTGTTTGCCTAGTAATGTCACTTGCATCATTCATCATTCCAGTTCTGCCACTTCTTTTCATCAGAGAGTTAGGCTGGACACAAGAAGAATTTAATGCAACAAAAGGTGGTTTAATATTATTAATTACAATGGTTGCTTACCTTGTTGGTGGACAATTGGGCAGAAGATTTGGTGGAAAAACAGTCATCATATATTCTGCATTAGCCGGTGGTATAGTAACTGCAATTTGGGGAATCTCAGAATCGTTTTGGGACAACTCGGTATATATGATGTTCATGTGGTCAATCAGAACCTTTGTAATGGCTTTAGTTAGTATCAATTTATTCGCATTAATGATGAGAATCACATGGAGTGAGGTTGGCGGTACTCAATTCACAGGTTACATGGCAATGATGAATTTATCAGCGGTATTAGGGTATCAATTGACAGATCATCTAGCATCGAGATTCAGTTACAGTACTCTTCTCCTGATTGCTGGGGTATTGCAAACCTTTGTAATCTTCGCAGTTTTATATGTGGACCCTAATGAGACTCGAAGAAAGCTAGGTGGGAAGGAAGAATCACCTATACTAGATTAACCAGTTGAGGATAGTCCTGGTCGGAGTCGAACCGACGTCCCCGGGACCAAAACCCGAGATGATGGACCACTACACTACAGGACTGTGGCGAGTCGCCGTGGAGGATTCACTTCAAGTTAGTTTCGCCTATGACTTCACGAGCAGAAGCGATAAATTCGCTGAGATCTAGACCTTGCTTATCTTCGTAAATTCGTGCCATTAAAGCCATGTCGAGTTTGTCAAGGTACTTCACAAATTTGGCCTCGTCACTCTCTTGTGCTTCATATTCTTCAAACAAGTCTAGCCATTGTGGGGCTATCCTAATCATTGCTCTGTGTTCGTCCTGACTCTTTGTTCTGGTATCGTCGTGAGGTGTAAGGTCGCCAACATCAATTTCTGGTAAATCATGGACGAGACACATCTCAATGACTCTCATTCGATTTAGTTCAGGAGGGCATATGTGCATTGCAAGAATAGACATCCCCCAAGAATGAGCAGCAACGCTTTCTGGTGAATCTACGCCTGCTCTTACCCATCCAGTTCTGAGTATGTCTTTCAGTTTGAGCCATTCTCGCATGCCTATGGTAGATGGGTTGTCAATTTGAATCATCTTGTCGCTGACGAGCCTTGAAGCCAATTATCATGAACATGGAACTTTTCGGGTGAAACATGAGCATCACAAAGATGGCTGTTTTGGGCGCTGGCCAAATGGGGAATGGAATTACACAAGTTGCTGCCTGTGCTGGAATTGAAGTGGTAATGATCGACATTCAACAAGAATATGTTGACAAGGGTATTGCTACTATTGAGAAGTCTCTCGCAAAGTTGGTTTCAAAGGAAAGAATGTCCCAAGAAGATGCAGATGGGGCCCGTTCTAGAATTAGCACAGCAATCGATAGGAATGCTTGTGCAGATGTTGACCTTGTTGTTGAAGCAGTGCCAGAAATCCTTGACCTCAAATTATCAATATTTTCTGAGTTAGACGGTATCTGCAAGGCTGATTGTATCCTTGCTACAAACACTTCTTCGATTTCGATTAGTGAAATTGCAGCTGCAACCTCTAGGCCAGACAAGGTAATTGGAATGCACTTCATGAATCCTGTTCCAATCATGAAGTTGGTCGAGGTAATCAATGGCAAAAAGACCTCAGAAGACGTAACTTCTGCAGTTCTTGAAGCAGCAGAAAGAATGGGTAAAATCCCTTTGATGTGTAATGATTCTCCAGGTTTCGTATCAAACAGAATTCTCTGTCCGATGATTAATGAAGCAATACTCACACTGCAAGAAGGTGTTGCAGAGCCAGAAGCAATCGATGGAATCATGAAGTTAGGTATGAATCATCCAATAGGTCCTTTGGCACTCTCGGACCTAATTGGAAATGATACTGTGTTGCACATCATGAATGTCCTTCATGAAGGGATGGGGGATGACAAATATGCACCTGCACCTCTTCTTATTGAAATGGTAGAGAATGGAAAACTGGGTCGCAAATCGGGTTCAGGATTCTACGATTATTCTTGATGTGTAATATTCACCATCTCCTTTTCTTCAAAATTTCATAGATTACCACAGAAACGGTTAACTGACAAATCTAGATGATTATGCCCCAAAATACCACCATATTGCTTGGGAGAATTGGGTCAAAATGGTGATAGAATCGATGTTTGTAACTTGTGAGTAGTTTATCGAATCAATGACAACCGTCATAAGCCCCAACCATTGCCTGTGCTTGAGGGAGCCATATGCCAGGAACCACCCGTGTTGAAATTAGAACTTTGAAGGTAGGCAGATACTGCTGTGTTGATGACAAAGCGTACAAAATTAATTCCATATCAAAATCCAAACCAGGTAAGCACGGCTCCGCAAAAGCGAGACTGGAATTAATAGACATTTTCACTGGACAAAAAATCTCACACGTTGGAAGCGTTACAGATTCAATCCACGTTCCACTTATCGAAAAGGGAACTGCAATGGTAACCCATATTGAAGGGGCTGAAGTTCACGCAATGAACATGCGTGATCACTCAATGATGATTCTACCAATGGAAGAAGAAATGGAAATTGATGCTGGTAAGGAAATAATGTGGATGGAAGCATTAGGACTCTACAAGATTATTCGTGACCATTGATCTTCACTTGAGGTGAGAATGTGGGTGTAAAAAAGTCGGCATATCGCCAACCGGTTACTCCGGAAGGGTTGAAAGCTATAGAAAACGGCACACTCACTTGGTTAGATGACGAGATGTACAACAATCTTAACACAGGCGTTCTCGAACAATACCTTGAAGAAAAAAATCTTGAAGAGGCATTCGAAGTATCTCATTGGGATACTAAGAAAGTGATGATAGGTATTGGTATTGGTGCTATTTTCTCCGGTGTTACTGCATACATTGGTTTGAAACTAGGACTTGCAATATCTGCTGCTTGGTATATTGCATATGTATTGGGTATGGCTTTGAAGTGGTCTCCTTCTGAGGTTAATATTGCAACTTCTGCTACCACCGGAGCAACTCACGCTTCAACTGGCTTCATCTTCACATTCCCTGCTATTTTCTTACTTGCCGCAGACCCTCAATACTGGTTGGCGGATGGAGCCCTGATTGAATTAGGTGAAGGAGAAACAATGCGACTAGCATTTGTTGGAATTGTAGCCTCGATGTTTGCAGGTTTCCTAGGTGTAATGTATTTCATTATTTTCAGACGGGTTTGGTTAGTTGAAGATCCACTTCCCTTGCCAGGATTCGAAGCTACTTTGAAGATGCTTGATATTGCAAGCGATGTTAGTACCGGTGCTGTGGAACACGCAAGAGAATCTCTGAAGACGATTGGAGTTTGGACTGCAATAACTATGGTCGGTTTGTTCTTAATTGAGTATCCACTTGTATGGATCAATGGAAAGAGACAAGCATTGAGTGATTATCTTGCACAAATATTGACTGGAGATACATTTGGTCTGGCATCTTTCTATTCTAAAGCTAAGATTCACCAACCAGGGGAAGTCGTTGATGGAGTAGCAAAAGGACCTGCGCATTATAATCCAGACACAGTATTCAATCCATTCATGTATACCTATGTCGGAGTAGCTCTAACTCCTTCCATGTTCGCTATTGGCTGGTTTATGAAAACAAGAGTTGCTTTCTTGGTCAATCTAGGAACGATTGTTGGATGGTTTTTCCTAGTCCCTCTAGCAGTAGCATTCAACCTTCCAGTCTATGAAGGGCAAATCGGAGCAAACGTTCCATTACAAGAATTGCCAGCGGCACTCAACGCTGTAAACCCCGCTGACTACCCTAGCAGTACTGGTGCAGTTCAAATCTATGCATTCGCAAAGGCGGTCAGGTTCATTGCAATCGGGGCAATAGTCGGTGGAGGTATTTTCGGTTTGCTAAAGATGTGGAAAACATTTGCGAATATCTTTGTTGACATTGGTAAAGCGTTCAAGGGTGATAGCGGTAAAGAATACATGGAAGGTAAGGGTTGGTATGAGTGGCCACTTTCGCATATTCCAATATTTATGCTTCTAACATTTGGTTCAATGATTGTTATTTTCATGCTTGGTGAATTCCCATTAGTTGCAAGCATAGTATTCTCGTTGATCTTGCTAATGACAACTTTCCTACTCGGTGCAATCGCTGTTAGAGTAATGGGGGAAACAGGAATCGAGCCTGTTTCAGGAACATCTTTCATCGTATTGCTAATGTTGTTCGGAGTATTCCTAAATTTCACAGAACCACTTGGTCTAACAACACAAGAGGCAGTCCTACTTGGATTGGTTGGGACCACGGTATTCGGGTCAGCGATTTCTATGTCAGGTACAGTAATTGGAGATTACAAGAACAGCTTGTATATCGGAAACAGACCTTATCACATCTCCAAGGGTAACATCATGGGAGTTGTACCTGGTGCAGTTATTGGAGCAGGTGTAGCAATTTTCCTAGCTAATGAGTTGGCTCAAGGAAGAATTGAGCTAATTGCACCTCAAGCGAACGCATTCGCTACCTTCTCAGTTATTTTTGCAGAGGGTCAGGGTGACCTTACACTTCTGTTACTCGGATTCCTTTTAGGTGTCTTTGTTGAATGGGCAACTGGAATGGGTACATCATTCGGATTAGGTATGTATCTTGATGTTCCTCACACATTACCGATGCTAATAGGTGGTGTAGCAAGAGATACTTGGGAAGATAAGAAACTCAAGCCTAGAATTGATGCGATCAAGGAACAAGAAGGGACGGTAATTGCAGAAAAGAAAAGAGCATTGATCTTACTTGGGACCTTCATGGTCGCTGCTGGTTTGCTAACCGGAGAGGCATTCTTTGGCACAGAGAGTAGTATTCTGTCCTTTATCGATTCACTATGGGATCCAGAATTTGGAAGCAGTCTAACTTGGCATCTAGTAAGACTCGGTGGATTCGTATTACTTAACGTAATGATTGGATATCTGATTTACTTCCTGTTCAAGAGGGCCGGGGTAATCGGTGGACAAACCCAAGATGCTGAAATAGTAGAGGCATGAGAATGAATCGCACACCTCCATTGGTGTGGGGATTATTGGTTGCTGGAGTCCTTGGTGTCTCTTCCGCAGGCGCCATACTTTCGCACGTAGATTCAATACCACCTCTTATGCGAGCATCTTGGAGATTACAGATAACAGTCCTAATGTTACTACCATTTGCAGTTTGGCAATATACGAATATGGAAATTGAAGCTAAGCAAAGAATGACTGAAAAAAGGACTATTCTGATTCTTGTAGGTTCAGGTATTGCCCTTGCTGCTCATTTTGGAACCTGGGTTACTTCATTGGACCATACATCTCTAGCTCATTCGTTGCTATTCGTAACCAGTCACCCAATTATCATCGTTATAGGTACTGCTTTGTTCGTTAGAAAGCCTCACAAACTCGAAACAGCAGGTGCTTTAGTTGGTTTACTTGGTGCTGGAATTACTTTACTAGATGCAAAAGATAGTGGCGATGTAACACTTTGGGGAGATTTCCTGGCATTTGCTGGCGCAATCACAGTAGTTGGATACATCGTTGCTGGTAGAATCTTAAGAGAATGGATGCCAGTGTTTGTTTATGCAGTGCCGGTTACTCTGCTTGGTGGAATTTTGTTGATTCCATTCTCGATTCTAATGGGAGAAAAGACTTCAGCACTCGGTTGGGTTAATTCTGATTTGCTTGGCTGGTTCATATTACTAGCGTTCTTAGCGGGTATAGTCGGACACACAGGACTAAACGCATGTTTGAAGTGGCTAAGACCACTAACGATATCATTTGCAGTGACTCTCGAACCAATTATTGGCGCTTTTATTGGCTGGTTCTTCTTTGATGAAGGAATACCACAAAAGTGGACATGGTTAGGTGGTTTGATTCTGATTTTTGGAATCATGCTGGTGATTAAAGGAGGGGCAGATAATGGCATGGATACTTCTGACAAATGATGACGGTATAGAGGCTGATAGTTTACAAGATCTTGTAACGGCATTGCACGAAAGGGGACATGGTTGTATCGTATTTGCTCCAAGTGAGAATAATTCTGCAGTTAGCATGAAGATCTCTCTGGGTAAACCCCTAGCGGTAACTAAGGTTGATGATGAAAGAGAAAGAGTGCATCAATTCTCAATTGGCGGAACTCCTTGTGATTGCATAATTGCTGCATTGGATGGTGGATTACAGAAACTTGTTCCAGGGATAATGCCAAAATTAGTTGTTAGTGGAATAAACCTAGGGCCTAATCTTTCTCAAGATGCATACCACAGTGGAACTATTGCTGCTGCTAGGGAAGCTGGAATGTATGGAATGCCAGCAATTGCTTCTTCATGGTCATCATTCGACCCTGAAGGAATGGAAGTAGCGATTGATGCCACAATTCAGTTGATTGAAGCGGCTCTTGCTATTCTTCCAGATGAACCCGCTAATCTCAATCGTCCTCACGTGGATGTTCATGCTCCTCACCTAACCTCGTGGCCTAACGAGTCCAAAAGACAATGGAAAAGCGATCCAATCTCTGCTTTGAGAAAATCATTTGCAGCAGGAGAAATTCTTCTCAATCTCAATGTACCAAGAGGATGGAATGGCTCTTTTGCTACTACAAGACTTGGAATGAGATGGTACCGTAGTGCAATAACATTCTCAAATGACACCTCAACATTCCAACTAGGTGCAGCTAGAATAGATGTTGATGAAGTCGACAGAGGGGATGTTGATTCCGATATAGTTGGAGTTGCAAGTGTTACATGTATGCCTTCGTGGCCACAAACTCACCCACTTGAGATGGACATGTCTCTACTTGGTTGGGCTTTAGAAAACAGCAGAGATGGTTTACCAAACTGGCTCTGATTTTTCAGAGATTCAGATTTACTCCCTCATCAAGTAGGAAGTGAACTATTGCTATGCATGTGTGGCCTTGAAGCCAAGATTCTCCTAGACTTCTAGGGATGCCTCTTTCGCATTCTAGAGTTTTATCATCGCCGAGGATAAATCCAATGTCATCAATTGAAAAATCAGAGGGCAGTTGTCCTGAATATAGATTTGGAGAATTAGCATCCAGTCTGATAATAGGGCATCCCCATTCATCTAATGTCATGTCCAAATCACCACCTCCATCATAGATTCCTGGGCTTCTTTCTATCCAGTGACCTTTCGGTGGTATGGGATTTTTGATTACTGCTGCAATTTTTCCTGCAACAGCTCTCTCTTCTGCATGGATTCCTTTCAGTTCATTTGATACGAACTTGATGCGTCTCGCTGGACCAGGTCCACCAAGGAGTATCATCGTAAATTCGACATCTTTTCGAATACCATGACTTGTTAGTGTTGAAGCCATTAATGCCCTAATTAGAACATCCATGCGTCCAGCACCACCTGCCATATCATTCAAAGGCAATTTGCCCTTTGCCATGGCTCTAGTTCCTATAATGACAAAACGTCGCAGAATAATCACCTATTATTCTCAATTACCGAACGAATAGCATCACACATGTCTTCCTCTGTTTCAAGAACAAAGTTGGCACCATGAGAATCAATTAACCAACCGCGTGGCTTTCCCTTCTTACCATAATCTTCCATTCGATTTGCTATTGTAGCAGTCATACCTGCTGTTTGAATTTGAGCATGCGCTCTGTGAACTAGGTCCTGTTGTTTAATTCCACTCTCGAGTTTGAATCCTATTCTTGTAGAGCCTTCACAAAGAGTTCTCAATTCTTTGATGTGTTTTGCACCCTCTGTCAATTGGATATCCAATGCGCCTTGTAGTGAAGCAATCTTTCCTTCAACAGGTTCTGGAATTATGTAATCTAAAACAGCAGCAGCGTGAATCCAAACATCGATGCTATCCTTTGCTAATGCTTTCAACTCCTGTAACATTTCATCTGGATCGGGACAATTGATGTCTAAGGGCAGCCATTCGGGCTTCTTACAGGTAGTTACTCCACTTACGCAGGTTACATCCATACCATACCTGTACAAATCATCGGCAATTTTGTACCCGGTTCTACCGCTGGATGTGTTTTGCACATATCTAACATCATCAATTGAACTTCTAGTTGCTCCTAGGGTTACAACAACAGATGTTGAGTTCTTGTTTACTAAATTGCCAAGCCTTGCTACGATTTCTTCGTGATTTGGAGTCTTCCTCTTGCCTTCTTCTTCAGGGCCCCATAATACCTTGACGCCAGATTTTACACATTCGATTACGAGGTCCTCAGTAACCGGATCATTTGCAAGATCATTATGCATTGATGGCACCATCATTATTGGACAATCTCTTCCTCTTGCAGCTGCTAAAGCCATCAATAGAGGCCCATTCATTACACCGTGGATGAATGATGCAATGATATTCCTAGTTGCTGGAGTGACTAGAACTGCATCAAAACCTGAAAGGGCGGTTAAATCTCCGTCCCAGTCTGTGATCACCTCACCTTGGCAAGCCCAGCGCACAGCCATTGGTGTGATTACTTGTTGAGCTGATGGTGTCATAATTACAGACAAATCTGCACCATGTCTTCTGAGTTCTCTTGCAAGCCTTACAGTATCGACAGCAGCGATACCTCCACTTACTCCAAGCAAGATGTGACGTCCCTTCAATGAAGAGCCTCGCATCTCGACATCGGTGTCACGCATATTATCGCCACGAACCACTGCTTCAAGACGCCTTCGCTGAAAATAGAGCCATCTATCGAGCAAATAACCGGTCATTTCAATTGTAAATTAGTCATGGTTATGCTATGGCAGCCGCAGATGAGTTCGTGCTTGCAGGCTCACGTCCTCAGAATTCGAATCCCATAGATTCACTTCACAACCGCACAGCTTTTGTCCTCATAGTAGACTCATTAATTGTAACATTTTTTGTGTTCAATTTTTTTGGCAGTCTAGCATTATTTCCGGGAATTTTCTTTCTAGCAGTGTGGTCTGGCTACAAGAATAGGGCATCCTGGGCATATTGGTTTGCACCAATCATTATTGGTGGACTAACTCTGATTTTTGCATTTTTATTATTCATTAACCTTCTAACGATTATGTCAGGAAATATCTCTGGGCTACTCTTCGCATTGATTCTCGGTTATGCAATATTTTCTTCTGTCAGATTTATTCGTATACACTTCCATCCAGTATACCAAATGGGATATAGTGGACATTCAATCTATGATGAAGGAATCCAATTACCTGCAAATGAAATGCTGGCTGCATGCCCAACATGTTTAGCAGTACTTGCAGTAAATCCCCTGTTGCTTTCACCTGAGGATAAATGTCCTCATTGCGACTCTCCGCTTGTCCTTGGACATGAAGAGGAATCTATTGAAACTGGCAACACCAATATTCAAAATATAACTCAGAATATTATCATACAGGATTCAGTTGTAACTGGTGTGGTCGGTAAAATAAACACCGAAGAGGAATAAAAACTCAGCGGGATGCTAATGTTAGATTCTTCCACATGTCTTCTGGAACTTCCATAGCAAGTCTCAGACCACCCATGGCACCGAGTCTCACTGGGTCGTCAACTACGTGAACGTTGACTTCACCCATGTCAGACAAGCGGCGCTCGATTAGTGCACCTAGTCCTTTAATTCCAGATCCTCCTCCCGCTAGAACCATGTTTCTGCGGAATTCTTCGTGGAATTCTGGATTAGAACCAGCGATTAGAGCCTTGACATTTTCAACGATTGGGTCGACGATTGACTCACAGGCTGCTTGGATGCAATCTGTAATATCTAGTGACATTGCTTTTCCTTCAATTGAAAAGTCCACAACAATAGGCTCATCAGGTGTTGAAGTAGAAACGAATGAGTATTGTTCCTTCCATCGGCGAGCCATATCTTTTGTTATCTGTGCGCCATTGTACTTCTTTTGCACTTCAACAATAATTTGGTTATCTACATAGTCGCCTGCATATCCGGTGTGCATTTGGTCTCCAGGACCTGGAATTGTTCCATATACACGGCAAAGGTCAGTAGTTCCGGCACCAATGTCAATGACTAGAGTATGCTCAATCATGTCCAGAGCGTAAGCAACTGCGAATGGTTCAGAAATAATCATTGCAGCGTTAACTGAACCCGCAGCAGCATCGAAAATCGATGTCTTGTCTACGTGACTTGCTTCGGCCGGGGCTCCAATTACTGCGACAACTCTGTCGTAGTCTTCAGGATCAGATAGTCCGATTAGGTGAGTAATAAAGTGGGCAATGAATTGTCTGTCTTCAGGAGTATCCTTGATTACACCCAGTTCAAGAGGTCTGAATAGATTCAATGCGAGTCTGTTCTTTAGAGCTTCATTACCAAAAAGAACATCTCTCTTTAGGAAATTACGTGCGATTGTGTCCTTTGGTGTACCGATTACAGTCAATTCTTCTTCTTCGTGACTGTCGCTGGATACCATTACTGAGCGAAAGGTTCCAAGGTCAATTCCAATGTATAGTACTTCTTTAGCCATAATACTCGCCTATACCGGCGATTGGCTCTCACCTTATGAAGAATACCTTGCATTCGTATCTTCAATGGTAGTAGATATTTTTCTATAAAATGATACACTAACACCAATTTTCGCACTCTTTGCAGTACCATGCCGCATAGTCTGCATATAGGTCTGCCATTGCACCACAATTAGTACATTCTTTCAGAGCATGTTCACCAAAAATTTGTTGAACGATTTGTACGTGTAAGTAGTCGTCAATACCCAATTGTTGTCTCATAGCCCACAACATTTGATCCTCTGATGGAGATATTATTCCGTCTGCTAGGCAAATCTCTACCACTACTTTGTAATCCTCAATCATTTTTACATCTCTTGGGTCCATTGAAACTCCAGATTTTTCTGCAACAATATCGGTTCCTCCTGGGTCATCAACGAAAATTACAAGTGAATCCGCATTGAGTTTTTCATCTCTTAATTCTAAAAGAATATGTGCTCCTTCGTGATTAGCATAAACAAGTTTTGAGTACCTATTTATCACGTTAGTAATAGAACGTGCAGTGTCTTCAGCAGACCTTCCTCTCCTCCATCCAGTTTCACTAGCTTCATCATAAGCGTAAAACTCAGTTCCAATCCCAGGGTATTCAAGTCTTATTTCCTCTCCACCATCAAATCCATTAGCAACAATTGTTATGCTGCCAATTGTTGTATCAACTAAATTGTCGTCATCGTCAAAAGAAATCATTAGTGGTTTTCTTTCTTCAGCAGCGGCATTGAAGTGGCCACTCATTCCACTCATCCACTTGTCTTCTAGACGTTTAAGTGACGCTTCTTGTTCTCCAGAAAGTCCTTTATCTATACCTAGAATATTGCCTAAATCGCCAGATTGCATCTCTTGCCTGAATTCTTCAATCAATTCAGCGTCTCTGCGATAATTCTGAGGAGGTCCCCTTTTTTTGGCAACGTGGTCTGGGTCTTTCCACTCATAACCACAGCGAACACAATTTAGGTATCCCGCTAGAGTTGATGGCTGGGATTCTCCGCCACATCGAGGACAGTCTCCATCCTCAGAAATGCTTAGATTTTCGTAGGCTTCTCTGCGGCCTTTACGTATACCCATGAGTTAGGTGGGATTGCGATATCTCATGAAGGTTATCATTGATAATTACGTAATACAGTCGCAATTCCCATGCCGCCACCAATACACATAGAGGCTAATGCATACTCTCCATTAACTCTATTCAGTAGAGATGCTGCTTTGCCCAATATTCGTGCTCCACTAGCACCAAGTGGATGTCCAATCGCTAGTGCGCCACCATCAATGTTGACTCTTTCATCATCAGGATCCAAATTCAAATCTTTCATCACTGCTAATGATTGTGCGCTAAATGCTTCGTTTAATTCGATGACATCTAAGTCATCCATAGATATACCAGCACGAGCAATTGCTTTTTTAGATGAATCAACGGGTCCTATTCCCATAATGTGAGGTGGCACACCAACTACTGCAGTGGATACTATCTCTGCCATTCCATTCATGCTATTTTCTTCTAGGTATTTTTCTGAGCTGATTAGATTACATGCAGCACCGTCGGTCAATGGGGATGATGTTGCAGCAGTTACACTTCCAGTTTCTATGAACGCTGGACGTAATTTTGCCATTTTTTCAAGAGATGTATCTCTCATGCATCCGTCCATCTCAACAATTTTATCATCACAATGCACAGGAATTATTTCTTCAGTAAGTAACTCCTTGCTTTGTGCACTTAGAGCCTTCTTGTGACTATTTAGAGCAAATAATTCTTGTTCATCACGCGGAATAGAATAATCCCTCGCAAGGTTTTCAGCAGTTAGTCCCATTGAGATGTAAGCATCCGGATATATTTCTTCGATTTTGGGATGTAGGTCACGATTCCAGCCACCTCTTTTTACAAGTGACATTGTTTCGACCCCTGCTGCCAAGAACATCTCGCCAGATCCCATCCCAATTGCGCCTGCTGCACTATGAGCAACCTGCATTGAGGAGCCGCACAGACGATTGGTAGTCATTCCTGGAATGGTATTGGGTAAGGCTGGCAAGTATGTGGCGATTCTTCCTAGATTCAAACCTTGAACACCTTCGGGATAGGCACAACCGAGCATCAAATCTTCGATATCATTTACATCGAGATTATTTCGTTCCACAATTGCGGAGATACATGCCTCTAGCATATCCTCTGGCCTTACACTCGCTAGTTCTCCTTTGTGTGCTCGATGAAATGGTGTTCGAACATAGTCCGAGATAACTGCTCGCATGAACTGTCCAAACAGACTGCTTTCATCATAATTGCCCTGAAAGATTCCTCAGTTAATAGAACTGATTATGAAGGGGTTGCCTTCAGCCCAAAATATGCTACGTCAATGTAAGAAACGCTCTTGTTCCATTAACAACGGTCACTTTACAGGCACTAATTGCCCAGAATGTAACGATGAAGGCAAATTCATTATGTCAGATCGTGAAGCAAACAGTTTGGGTAGAATTCTTGCATTAGTTCTCCGACACGCACCTGAAAAGTTTGGAGTTGAGATGGATTTGAATGGTTGGGTAAACTCTCGTGAACTTTCAGAAGCAATTCAAAATCAAAGACGACATTTCCATTGGTTAAGAGGTTGGCACTTTGAAGCGATTGCAAATGCAGATCTCAAGGGTAGGTACCAAGTAGAAGGTGAAATGATTAGGGCAACTTACGGTCATTCAATAGAATTGGAACTCGACCTACCAACTGATGATATTCCTGAAGCACTCTATTGGCCGTGTGATCCTGAAACTGTAGCTACACACATGGAGTACGGAATAACTGCAGGTGACAGAAAGCACGTTCACCTTTCAAAGACAATCTCTAACGCTATGGAAGCAGGCCACGTAAGGATTTCAAGGCCTGCCATTTTGGAAATCGACACTACCCGAGCAATAGCAGATGGTTTCACAATTTGGCGAGCAGGAACTACCGTTTTCCTCTGTGAAGAAATGCCATCAGAATATCTGTATCACGTTGAAGAGGATGACCCTTCAATCCAAGATATGATTGCTCTTTGGGAAGAAGAGTAATCACTCAATGTAGTTGCCACAAGCTGAGCAGAAATCTAGGTCCGCATCGATTCCAGCCCCACAATGTGGACATATTCCACCAGCGATCGCAATAACTTGCTTTGCTATTTCTGCACTATCTGTATTGGGATTTGATAAAGCCTCAACGATTTTCATCGGGTTTTGCCCCAACTTTGACAATTCTTTGAATCTGTTTGAGAATTCGATTGCTTGCAATAGTGTTGATTCGATTTGCCATTGGCGTTTTTGTCGTTCATTTTTGTCAACAATGTCTTCACATGCATCCAATTCTGCTTGCATATGGCGAATGAACTCATCAACAGTTGGTGACTCTGTCATGTTTGGTGCGTAGCAACGCTCCCATGTAAATCCAATGCACACATTAGTAGGAATCCCCTGCCATATGCATGGCGGGCACGGTTGTCATCAAATGGGGAGGAGGCCTGATTACCCATAAGGACAAACTTTGCACGGTCAATCTTGATGTGATTCAGTCCTTGGCTGAAGTTTGTTCTAATTCCTCAAAGCAACTGATTATTGTTCATGGCGCAGGCTCTTTCGGTCACATGAAAGCAAAAAAATTCAGATTATCTGAAGGAAGAATAGAAGGTTTAGACCAAGATCATGCTGTTAAAGAAGTTCGAAATGATATGCTAGAACTTAATTCAATAATTGTTAATCAATTGCGTTCAAAGGGCCTAGATGTCCAATCTTTTCCACCACACCAATGGGCTGAAGGAGTGGGCCCCAACTTTTCAGGTTCTCTTCCGTTGCATACAGGTGTAACAGTTGTTTATGGAGATGTAGTTAATGACGGAGTCAAAGAATTTGGGATATTATCTGGAGATGATTTGATGGTGAGATATGCTTGTGAAATTCCAGATGTAGAAAGAGCAGTATTTGCAATCAAGGGAGTTGATGGTATTCTCAGAGTCCCTCCTTCCGAAGCGGGTCCTGATGACTTGATTGAGGTTTGGAATCCTAATATGAACTTCAGAGGGGAGCATAAAGCGGAAATTGATGTCACAGGGGGTATCGGGCTGAAAGCAACTAGAGGTGCCATGATTGCCGATAATGGAATCGATGTAATTCTAATAAATGGCGAGAATTCTCAAAGAGTTCTTGATGCAATTGAGGGCAATTCAGTGATTGGAACTAAGATTGTGTCAGGGAACTGTTGATGTAGTGGACGCGGAACCGGTTGTTAGGTGAGTCGATGTCAGGATATGGGATTGAGGATGTTCCAACAATCCAAATGGACTCCGATGTATCATCTGCTTTGGACGGTGTTGACTCTGTTCAAGTATCCTTGATGGCGGAGGCAGTCATTCAAGTTACGGAACATGATGAAGTTATTGGGCCAATTTCTAAATTAGATTCACATTACAAAGAAGGCAAATACCATCGTGCTTTTAGTGTCCTTCTTTTCGATTCCGCTGGAAGATTACTCCTCCAAAAGCGTGCTTCACATAAGATAACGTTCCCTAATGTTTGGGCAAATTCTTGCTGCTCACACCCCCTGCATTTCGAAGGTGAAATGGAAACAAAGAATGCCCTTGGAGTTAAGAGAGCAGCAATCAGAAAACTTGAGCAGGAATTGGGAATCCATCCCTCTCAAGTTCCAATCGACAAATTTGATTTCGTTACTAGGATGAGGTATCAAGCTCGTCAAGATGAGGAATGGATTGAAAGAGAAATCGATCACTGTTTAGTTATTCATGCTGATGTTGAAGTGAATCCTAACCCAAATGAAGTCGATGAAATCAAATGGGTTTCTCAAGAAGAACTAGAAGAAATGTTAGTTGCAGAAGATGATGAAAATGTAATTGCACCATGGTTCAGATGTATTGCTGCTAGAATCATGACTGACGATTGGTGGAGACCAGGATGCACAAAGCCAGACGATCTTATTCGCGACATGGGTGATGTTTCCCACATGCTTCCTAATGCAATAGGTGCAGATTTGGTAGTAAGCATTGCTGAAGTCAAGGATTTAGTCGAAAGTAGGATTGAGAGAGCACTTACTCACACGAATTTGAACCGACTTTCTGGAGCGATGATGCATTTACTTGAGGGAGGTGGAAAGAGGCTCCGTGCAACTTTACCGTGGTTAGTTGCCAAAGCAGTAGGTGATACTCACTCAGGATTGCTCGATGTCGGTGCAGCAATAGAAATCATTCACAACTTCACTCTAGTCCATGATGACATTATGGATGACGATGATGTACGAAGAGGTAGGCCTGCAGTTCACAAGGCGTATGACTTGCCGACCGCAATTAACGCAGGAGATGCTATGCTAGCAATTGCATTCGAAGCAATGGCTGTAGCGGAAGGAATCGAACCCGAATTGTTACCGTTTTTGGTGAAAAGGATTGGTAGAATGGTAAGAAAGTGTAGCGAAGGGCAACAACTGGACATTGAATTTGAAGACAGAGAAGTGGTTACCGAAGAACAATACACAGAAATGATTCACGGTAAAACTGCTGCAATGTTCCTGACATGTGCAGAGGTCGGATCTCACTTAGCAGGTGCTGATGAAGAAATTATTCAGTGCATGCATGATTGGGGATTGGCTCTTGGATTATGTTTCCAGTTAATGGACGATCTAATCGATGTTCTATCGGATTCTGATACTCTAGGTAAACCAAGTGGAAGTGATGTAGCCCAGGGTAAAAGAACTCTGATGGTTATTCATGCACTTAAACAGCCTCCATCCCAATCCAAGGATGATTTATTGGCAGTTCTAGGTAAAGGTGACAATGTAACAGCAGAGCAAGTTGCTAGGGGTCACCAAGCGCTTCATGACCTAGGCTCTATTGATTATGCAAAGGCAAAGGCTGAAGCTTACCACAGAAAAGCACATGACTGCCTTGACCGTCTATCAGAAAGCCCTGCACTAAGGGCCTTGAGAGAATTGACTGACTACCAACTTAATCGGATATACTGATTCTACCCGGTTGGAGAACTTTACAGTACCATCTTGTTTCTCCTGGATATTTTTTGTGAGAGATTCTGCTGAAATTTCCACCTGTAAATGATTCTGCAATAGTTTTGCAAGGAGTTGCAGCCGATACAACCTCTAATTCAACAGTGCCAATCTTGAATGTTGAACCTATTGCAAGGTTGAATCCTTCGACTAATAGATTTTCTCCGCTTGTACCTGGTTGTATGGGATGACCTTCAGTTTGTAATTTAATCAAGAGTTCATTTTCTAGGATGCATACAGCCTTCATCAATCCACCATGATGCTTTTTATCTGCCTGAATGTCTCCATCAAGGCCTGATTCGGAAATATCAACAGAATTAACCGATAACTTTGGAACTCCGCCATTGGAGGTAAATATACCCAAAACCTTGCCCATGTTCTAGACACATGGCTAATTGATTTGAACTATTGCTCAATCAGAGTAGTAGGATTCTGGGTTTGGCTCTGGCTTCAATCCCTTTCTTGTTCTGATTTCACCGACAACCTTGTCGAATAGTTGCGGTGGTAACATCTCGAATCCTATGTTTTCTGAGTTCCATACCGCTCTACCTTGAGAGGCAGCACGGATATCGTTGGAGAATCCGAATGTTTCAGCAACTGGTAGTGTTCCGATAACTGTTGTTGCTTCACCCTCTGATGGCATATCTTCGATTATACCTCTTCTATTGGTAATTTCACGAGTAACCTGTCCTAGCCAGTCGTTTGGTACGCTTACGTGAGATCTCTGCATTGGCTCCATCAGTACTGTGCGTGCACGTAGCATTGCACCCTTGATAGCGTTTCTAACAGCTGGAATTGTTTGAGCTGGTCCTCGATGGATTGCGTCTTCGTGCAATTTTGCATCGACTAGTCTAACCATCATTCCCATGACTGGTTCATCAGCAACAGGTCCTTTCTTACATACTTCGTTGAATGCTTCGATGATCAGTTCGCGAGTCTCGTGAAGACCTTGGATACCCTTTGTGTCGTTTACTAGAACATTTGTTCCGTTGATAGCGTAGATCTTGCGCATCATGTCCTTGTCCATTCCAAATTCTCCGAATTTGTTTCCAACTTCCTTTGCGTCTCCAGACCTGATGGTTCCACTACCGAAGTGACCATCTCGTAGAGCAGCCACTACTTCTGATGATAGTGGTTCACATTCCATCATGAATCTGTTGTGTCGGTTCGGTGATTTGCCTTCGAAAGAGCGTCCCTTGTTGTTTCCTTCGACCGATTCACGGTAAACAACGATTGGTGGGCTGACCTTCACCTTGATGTTCTGTTCTTCTTCAAGTCTGTAGACTGTAATTTCCAAGTGAAGTTCTCCCATTCCTGCAAGCAAAGCTTCTCCAGTTTCTTGATTTGTCATAACTTGTAGGGAAGCGTCGGACTTTGCTAGAGACCTTAGAGCATCGATGAACTTTGGAAGGTCTTTCATGCTCTTTGGCTCAACCGCTACAGTAACTACAGGGTCAGAGTAGTGACGAATTGCTTCGAATGGAGTGAAGTCCTTGTCTCTTGAAAGTGTTACACCAGCCGCCGCAGAGCGAATACCAGTAATCGCTGCAATGTTTCCTGCAACAACCTTTGGTACGGTGATTCTGTCACCACCGACCATCATGCTAACTTGCTGAACACGCTCGGGCTTTGCAGCACCGATTGCGTAAACGGATTCACCTTGGTTGATAGCACCAGAATACAATCTTCCTACAGCGACTTCACCAGCGTGAGGGTCCATCCAAATCTTTGTGATCATCATTGCAAGTTCTGCTTCTGGGTTACAGTTCATCATGGCCTTACCGATCGGAGTTTCTAGATCTCCAGTCCAGATGTTAGGGATACGGTATGGTTGTGCTTCAACAGGTCCTGGAAGTTTAGTCACTGCCATGTCGAGAAGTACTTCGTGAACTGGAGCCTTCTGAGCAAGCGTCTTTTGGTCTTCATTGTTACAGAACTCGAAAATCTCAGTCATTGAAACTCCGGATTTCTTCATATATGGAATTGTAATTCCCCAGTTATGGTACGCTGAACCAAATGCTACTGTGCCATCAAGAACGCTTACTTGCCATTCTTTCTTCTTCTCTTCTGGTGCGAATTGACGGATCAATTTGTTTACCTTGATGATAGTCTCTTCAAATCTCTTCAACATGTCTTCAGGAGTAACCTTTAGTTCGTTGATTAGACGATCGACTTTGTTGATGAATAATACTGGCTTTACTTTCTCCTTTAATGCCTGACGAACTACAGTCTCAGTCTGAGGCATTGGTCCTTCTACAGCACATGCCAAAATGAAACAACCGTCAACAGCACGCATTGCACGGGTAACGTCCCCACCGAAGTCAACGTGACCAGGAGTATCGATTAGGTTGATTAGGAAATCAGTCCCATCTACTGCATGAACCATTGATGCTGATGCAGCGTTAATGGTAATTCCACGAGCGCTTTCTTGCTCATCAAAGTCTAGAACTCTGCTCTTTCCAGCAAGGTCTTCGCTCATCATTCCTGCACCTGCGATCAGGTTGTCAGAAAGTGTAGTTTTCCCGTGGTCAATGTGAGCAGCAATACACAGATTTCGAATCTGTGGTAGGATGTGCATAACTTCTGTTGCCTTCTTGATGTTGTCTTCTTTACGGCCCATGGTGAATCACCTGACTCTCGTCTGTCTTCGCCACCTTAAAGGGGTTTATCAAATCGTCTACACAAAATCACGCTGAATCGTGTGCTGTATGCTGATTATGCTGCTAACTTGGCCTGCTAGTATACAAGTTTCATGTCTTTGAATATTTGGCGCAAATCATTTTCAATAATCTAGCTTAATTTTTCAATTGCGTTCTTGCTATTTGAATTTCAAGTATTTTTGAACGTAATCGACTGCGACAGTCAATCTCAAGACTTTCGAATATACCGAATCATCTTGCGCTTGCTGCAATACGCTGAACTTCTTCCTTCTTAGCTACTGCAAATGATGTTACATCGCCTACACTCGCTTTGGTAAGTTCATTGATAATACATTGAGTCAAAGTTCGCTTTGATTTTGACGTTCCCTGTTGTGCACCCTTTGCTAGGTTTCCTAATGCAACGTCTAGTCTGCGAGATGGTGAACTGTCAACAGCCTTTGGTTGTGATACTGCACCGAATTTAATTCTGGTAATCTCTTCCATTGGTGCTGCATGGCAGATAGCATCTACGAATGCCTGAAGTGGGTTTTCTCCACTTCTTTCTGCAATTGAATCCAATGCCGATTCAAATGCTTTCAAAGCACCCATCTTTTTACCAGTATACTTTCCAGTTCTCATCAGTTTGTTTGTGAATCTCTCCACAACTGAAAGTTTAGCTTTACCAAACCATGCATTTGCGTGACGGCCACCTGTGTGTGGAACACCTACAGTTGAGAGGTTGATGTAAGGGGCTAAACCAGGATCACGGCATACTACTTCTGTAGCATCGTATTTTCCGAATACCAAGGTTCCAATTCCTGCAATGGGCTTTACTTCTTCGACTGTGGTTTCTTCTTGTGCTTCTACTTCGTCACTCATCACAATCACTCCGTATCAGCGAACTGGCTTCTCCTTTCGGCCACGAACCATTTCATCTAATGAAACGCCATTGACTTGGATTACCTTGTATCTAACTCCTGGAATATCTCCGTATGAACGACCCATGCGTCCACCGATACCTTCGACCATTACTTCGTCGTGTTCATCGATGAAGTTGATAGCACCGTCTCCAGGAGCGAATGCTGTTAGTTTGTTACCGTTCTTGATTAGGGATATCTTCACCGCTTTGCGGATTCCGGAATTTGGTTGCTTTGCTTCGATACCGACCTTTTCAATAACGATACCCTTTGCTTGAGTTGAACCTGCAAGAGGATCGTGCTTTGCCCTTGACTTGAGCATACGCTTCTTGTATCTTCTATCCGACCATCTAAATTTTTGGCGGTCTTTTGCCATCTTAGTTCCTGCGAACAACCCACGACCCATGTCAAAATCTCCAGAGAAGCAACTTCCCGACCTACCCCCCCTATTTCATGGTGCCGATTGATTTAGAAAAGTCGAATGATGCACTAATCGCCTAAACTACAGTACCAATGTTCATGTCTTAAACCCTACAGCACCAACCAATGGCATTCCGTGATTTACTAGGTGCGGCGACTGTAATTAAGGAGCCAACAAGCATACTGCATGGTGTTTTTGACAAGTCTAAATCTACAGGACACGACTTGTTAGTGTTCGAAAATTTGGTTGAAGCCCCGGGTCACAAAATTGCCGTTAACCTACTCACACGCCCTAGATTATGTGCTGCCCTTTCTATTGAGCCGGAGGACTTTATCGATTTACTTGGCTGGGCAATGGAGAATCCATCAGAACCAAAAATCGTTGAGACGGGTCCAGTCTTGGAAAACCAGCAAGAAATTCCTAAATTGACACAATTACCAATTCCACATCACTGGAGAGAAGACCGTGGTAGATACATGTCTTCTAGTGTAATAATCGCAGAATATGGTGGAATTAGAAACATGTCCTTTCACCGGCAATTTCTACGAGATGACAACCATTTAGTTGCTAGAATCGTTCCAAGACATCTACATTCCATGACAAGTGATGCTCGAGCAGCTGGAGAAGGGGTAAATGTCGCAATTATCAATGCTCCAGATCCTGTGGTTTTGCTTGCTGCTGCAATGTCTTTTGACACTAATATCGACGAGTTAACCATTGCATCAGCCTTGCATGAAAAGGTGCATGGAAAGCCACTTGAATTAATCACATTACCAAATGGTCTTCAAGTTCCTGCGAGCGCAGAATACGCAATGTGGGGCAGAATAACAACCGAAAACGATGATGAAGGGCCATACGTCGATATCACTGGTACTGTTGACGATATTCGTCAAGAACCAGTTATAGAAATCGATGGAATTACACATAGAAATAACCCAATTTTCCATGCATTAATTCCTGCAGAAGCAGAACACAAAACGCTGATGGGTCTTCCAAGGGCACCTACAATAAAATCTGCAGTCAGCGAAGTCTGCCAATGTTTGGATGTACACATGACTGAGGGTGGCGGTGGCTGGCTTGCTGCTGTTGTAAAGATAAAGGTCCAAAATGAAGGAGATGGAAAAAGAGCAATACAAGCAGCACTTGACGGACATAGATCTATGAAGATGGTCACAATTGTTGATGAAGACATAGATATCACCGACCCTGTTAGAGTCGAATGGGCAATGATGACACGTTGGCAGCCTGATTCTGATTCAATTATTCTCTCCAATCAAAAGGGTTCAAGCCTAGATCCTTCAAGATTAAATGATGGAAATACTGCAAAAATTGGCATTGATGCAACAATCCCTTGGGGTTATGACAGGTCAGGATTTATGTCTGTTCAGTGAGTTGATTTCATGGATAGTGCTTCCAAACTTCAGCACCCTAGAAGAAATTTAGGAAGTCGACATAGATCTCAAGCAGACCGTTTCGTCAAATTATCTAAGAAAGATCCAGAAAGACGAGAAGAAAATCTTGCTTGGGCTGAACAAAATGCACAGCAAGCAGTATTGTATGATTTCACTGATGAAAGAAATTGGAGATCACTGGCAGAAATAAAGCAAATGCGAAACGATCAAGAAGGTCTCAGTTTAGTTTTGGAGGATTTATTTGTAGTCCTAGGGAGAGATCCGAATCAACTTGAACAACTTCGTGGAATAAATCATTTGGAAGTGGGTCTAGAACTTCTAGAGGCTGCTTTTTTGACAGATTCTCTGGAACCTGAAATCTGGTTTGAAAAGTTAGATTCAGAGGGATTACAAAATTTTTCTGTTCGATGTCGAGGCTTAGATTTCACAGACCAGCGTGCAAATATTGTCTATGGCCGGAGATTGGAAAGGATTCGCAGTGCGGGGTATGAAGAGATGTTCATTGAATTGGTTCATCATTTATTGGCACACAGGCCAGCAAATCATGAATTGTGGATGGAATTAGGTAGGTTGCATGAAAGACGTAATGAAATTGACCAAGCATGGTTATGCTACGACCACGTTCAGCAAATTCGTCCAACAGAGTTGGTAAGAGACTTATTCCTTGAAAGATTAAAGCGAGCAATGGATGGTGAAAATTCAGTTCCTTGGAGCGGTCCTTCTTTAGAAACACGTTCAGATTTCTTAGAGAGAATGCAAAATTTATCTAAATCTGTATCAACAATTCCGGTGGTAAATGTGGAAGAACCTGAAAAGGAAGAAGACAGTGGCGATTTAGTAAGACTAGAAAATTTGATTGAAGCAGGTGAAGCTGCAGAAGCATTCTTCCTAGCTAGATCACTATACACATCTGGTGAAGAGTGGGCTGAGGAATGGATGAAAAAGGCTCAATCTATGCTTTAGATGTCCTTTAAAGTCATAATTTCTGTAACTCTTTCAGTCCACACCTTTGCTTGCTCACCTTCACTAATCGATGCACACAGTGCGGCTAGTAAAGCGTCTTCAACTTCGTTTGGAGCTGATAATAATTCTGAAAATAATTCAGTTTTCTCTAACCTCTTTGCAAGCATTACCAACGTCCGTAAATCGGGTCGCTCTTCTCCATAATAGCCTTCAGTTGTATTTTCAATACACCATTCCAAAACACCGTATACATCACTGGGGTTTACCTGCAGAAGCGGTGCTTCCTCTCCAGCAGACAAGGGTTTTGCATCTAAGACTTGATCTGCAAATTTTTGTGCATCTTCACTGATGAATCCTGAAGAAATTTCCACGAAGATCGCTCCGGATTCTACTGCTAATTCTGTCTGTTTTGCAATAATTGCATGTGCATGTGAATTGAAGGCACACCTTGCTGCATCGAACATGTGTCCAAAAGCAAGGTGTATCCTGGATGCTTGTATTCTTGAAATTGCAATAGTTTCATTTGCATGTCCTGCAGTTCTAGAAATCTCTCCATGAACATGTAATGCCATCATGGGTTCATCAATCGACAGGTGAAATGCTGCTTTGTTTAGCAAGGAGATATCATGGTCTCTACTCGCTTTAGCAACAGATTTTAATCGGGTTTCAGCCCAAGTCAAATCATCTCTTGCATCTTCGATTTGTCCATTTTCAAAATGAACTAAACCTCTCTCCATTCGAAGCCTTCCTTCCAGTGCCAAGTCTCTTGTTTTTGGATTTCTTGCGACTTTAAGTGCCTTATCTATAGAATCTACTGACAATTTACCTGCTAGTCTCATCTTCACTAATTCGAGCACTTGTTTCTCCGCATCTGTTAATTTGCTTTCTAAGAATTCTACAATCTCACTATTCATTACCAATCCTAATTCGGCAACTCCAAGCCAACTCTTCCATCCCATTTTTTCCAACATTGGCTCGAGTTCTCTCTCCCCATTATCATAGGCGAGAACTATCTCTTCAGGGTTCATTTTCATCCCTCCGTTTACTTGCTAACAAATTGATGAAAGCAGATTCAGCAGCGATTCTGTCACTTTTTCCAGACCAACCGGCTGCTCCATCATGTCCTCCTCCTTCTCCGCCCATTTTTTCTGATAGATCTTTCATCATATCTCCTAAATGGATACCATGTTTTGTTGAAAATCTTGTTGCTCTCGCAGTCAATCTAGTTTCTCCATCTCTGTAACGGGATACTAAAGCTATCTCTGCGCCTGCTTGGATTAGTAAACCTGCAACCTTTCCTTCATGAATTCCTGCATAGGTATGAACGAGGTTCCATTTTCCACATTCTGTTGATTGGCAACGGGAAAGTGCCTTCAGAATAGCACCTCTCTCACTTGAATTAATGTCTTCAGTTTGAATGTGTTCTACGAATTCTTGATATTCAAAATTAGCATCTTCTAGTATTTCTGAAGCACATTTCAAAGCATCCCTGTCTGCATGCTTAAACCGTCCTGTATCGGTTATCAGTCCAGCAAGTAAGAGTTTACGTACTTCATCGCTTAGTGCTTTAGGGTTGTGAATCTTAAGATATTCAAAGATTATTTGAGTAGTTGCTCTTGCATTATTTCTAAACTCTAAGTCATGTTCTGCAAAATTCCATTCACATGTGTCATGATGATCGATTACACAGATAGGAATTCCATCAGGTAGCGACAAACCAGTCTGCGCCTCTGAGGCAGCATCAACAATGATTATTCCTCCCATATTTGTTGGCCACGTAGGGGATTTTGCAAGTTTACGAAATGGTGCATTAAGTTCAGTGCAGAGACGATTTGCTAATTTTCCGAGATGCAATCCACAAGCCATGAGGTTAGGATGAGATGATGCCAAAGCTATCGCAGAACCTATAGTGTCCATATCACCATTTCTTCCTGTGATTACAGGCACAGCGCCATTCGCTGTTGCATTGTTAATCCAGGTGGCTAAATTTTCCAATTTCATCCCTCTAGAGACTGCTTCAACTTATCATAGGTTGCGACAAGTTCGGCTTCTCTCTTACCCATTGTCTCAACCGCGGATTTCATTTGTTCCAGAGTGTTTTCTAAATCGGAGAGAAGTTGGTCTCTATCTTCGACTTCCACAAGTATTGTTCCCATTTGTCGATGCAAAGCCATGTCTTCTGGTTGTTGCTTAACCGCTGCAATTGTGCCTTCTAATTCTCTGACCTGAGCGTTTAGTGAAGCAACTTGTTGTCTTGCTGCTTGAACTTCGGCAACTACCATTTGCAACTGTTGTGCTGACTCCATATTATCATCTCAAAAGGCGGGGGTTCAAGAATCCATCACTTCGATGACCTTGTTTGCGATAACTAGTGAACGCAATCGAGTATTCCACATGGCCCTAGCATCTTTAGCACGGCTTTCAACAAGTGTGAATGAAAATAAATCACCACTTAAATCAATAATTTCTTCACTAACAAGGCTTGACGCTAGTGATTTAGCATTTGGTGAATCCACCTCAAGGCGGACAGACCACAAGATGATCACTCCTCTTCTTCGAGTTCACCAGCGTTCATTGCACGCTCGTATTCGATTGCAGCTTGTTGTGCAATGTAAGCCATGTCTGCAGTGGTTGCACCATCTGCATTGCGGCGAATGATTCTACTGTTTGCATCTGATGCTCTAGTGAATGGTTCCCAAGCTCCGCCTGCAAAAGTGTATCCACACTTGTCACAGTGCCAAATACCAACTGACTTGCGCCTTACTGTGCGGTACTGGCATGTAGGGCAGGTATACCTTGCATTTTTCTTCTTCATGGCCATGCCAGCATTACGTCGAACGCTAACACCGTATCTTGCACCAAACCGGCCTGTTGCGCCGGCTTTTTGTGTTCGCTTTGCCATGTTTATTCCTCCTTGGAGTTGACAAGTTCTGCAAGTTCTGCACAGCGTTTCTGTGCGACCTGTAGTATCTCGTCGAATTCGGCCGGAGTGAAAGTTCCCTTTAACCCCTTCTGAAGTGAATGCAGGTGTCCTTCATCTCCTAAGGTGATGTGAATTCTTTCATCTCCACCCAATTCTTCTTCTTCATTTGCGTCTAGAACATATCTTCCGCCAACTCTTGTGAAAGAGCACATAGTTGGGGTCATGGATACAGCAAGAGGGTAGTCTTCACCAATGTCAAAGCGCTCTGCTGGAACAATTGCAGTTCTTAGTGCTGCTATAGCGCCAAGAGCACATGCGTCGAAAATATTTCCTTTATCAGATAGCACGTGAATATCAATCATTATTCCAAGAACTTTCTCTCCTGGTATGATACAAAGCGAGTCCATGTCAATACAGCCGGATTCACGGATTCCTCTATCAACAACTCTTCCTAACTCGATAGATTGTGGAGATGGTGGCCCTGGCTCATACTTTCTTCCGGCAACTGGCCTCAATTCTGCTCCACACATTAGGGAACCTTGAGTAGGTCGATCTGGCCAAGGAGTTCTGATTTCGAACTTTACACCGGCATAGATTACGGTCTCTCCCCAAGTTACCTTGGCGCTACCTTCTGCGTTGTATAGACAATTTGTTTCGAGAGTGATGTTTCTAGATTCCCAGCGACTTCTACCATCGATTCTCTCATCTTTAGATGCAAGAGCCTCAAGTTCCTGCCTTAGCAAGTTTGGTACTAGTTCAACCATCAGGCTTCACCTCCATTCTTTTCCATGTATCTGCGCTTCAGAGCATCTACCATTAATTCATGAATCTCTTTTGCAGCCTTCATATTGTATTCAACACAAGTGTTGTATTCTTCAACAGAAAGGTCTCCGTCCATTTGCAAGAATGCTATTTCTCCAGTAGTAGGAAGAATTCCCATAGGAAGGTCTGCTTGTCCATAGTTATCTTCTGCTTTGTCAAGGTCGAGAACTACTGTGTCCTCGATTTTACCACTAGCCACTCCAACAATCAAATCTCTCATTGGTATTCCTGCATCCGCTAATGCAACGGCTGCGGCTGTAATTCCCACACATCGTGTTCCAGCTTCAGCAGCGAGAATTTCGATTTCAACACGAATCTTTGAGCGTGGGAATCTCTCTACAAGAACTACACTTTCAAGTGCTTCAGCAGTTACTTTGCTGATCTCTCTAGAACGGCGGTTGAATCCAGGACGGATTCTGTCACTCGTTGAGAAGGGCGCCATATTGTATCTGACGTCGATAACTGCTCTGTCTTGTCTTTGGATTTTTCTAGGGTGTGCTTCCATTGGGCCGTAAACAGCACAAACTGCTACATTCAGTCCGTGTTGAACCCATGCAGAGCCATCTGCTGCAGGTAAAACTCCTGCTTCGACCTTTACTTCTCTCATCTCGTCTACTTTACGACCGTCTAATCGCAATCCATCTTCACGTAGTAATTGTACATCTCCATATCCACCCATCAGGCATTCCTCCTTTCTTGTATTAATGAATCGAGTGATTCACTGAATGTGGCCTTGTGGCCATCGTTGCGCACTAGTTCTAATACAGTACGCATGAATGAGATTCCGTCCGAATCTCCATCGATCCAAACTCTTCCGTTTTCAGCAACGATAATTCTGCAGTCGCTAACTTCTTTGAGTTCTCTCAATGTAGAGTCATTATCTCCCCTCAATCTTGAAATATGATTCATTGAAATTTTGGACATCATGCCCTCTTTTAGTCTTCTAAGGCCAACACCTTTCATTGTAAGGACAATGTTGTGAGCCTCATCGACTTCTTGTACTCTAGCAAGCATGATGTCTCCGATGTCCATATGTTGTCTCGCAGCACCAAATTCTACTTTCCAAGGTGCAAGTGACATAGGTAACAAGCCATTGAACGGACCGTTTACATCAGCGAACCACAAATTGTTTCTGACGCTCTCCACAATCCCGATTACTAAATCGCCAGATCTAGGCATATATGCTGATGCAATCGGGTCTACTGAAGTGACTCCGTTGTTTTCTTTTACCCAACCGACTTTGGTTGCGATAATGTTGTCTCCCATTACTAGGGTGCCTGTTCCCGCTCGCTTTCCTGATGAAGCCCCGATGGCCTCTCCAGGAGTCACGAGGCGCAGCTCGGCGCCTTCTTTTGCTCCTGACATCTCTTTGTCTCCGTGTTGGGCGACTCGCCATCCCATGATAAAGCAGACGCTTTAGTTTGAGATTACAATTCCTTTACTTCAGCGTTATTATCAGCACTCTTGACCTTGCCAATTATGGTGCCTGCCATACCAGGTGGGCACTGGATTATGCATGCCCAATCTCCGTTTGATAGCCATTCATCTTTGTCTAGGTATTGTCTCAAAAATTTGCTAGATTGCCCATAGGCTGAGCCGGAAATTCTGAAAGCGATTCGAACAGGCTCAAAAGAAAGCGGAATGAGTGGTTTTAGGATATTGATTGCGTCCTTTACTTGCAATTCTAAGCGTTTGAATGGGTCTACTGAAAATCTACTTTCTTCCAGGGCTAATTCAATTCTTGTTCTAGGGTGAGGAGTTTTTGCTTTTGGGTCAATGGCAGTTGAATGTATTTCTTGAATAATCATCTGCCTCTTTTGCTCAACCATTTCCTTCCTCTGATTAGTTGTTAACTGAATCGAACCTTTTTCCAAAATTATCTTTGCAATTTCTCCGATTTCTTGGGTTCCAAAGGTTGAATCGATAGCCTCCTCAGTTGGCCTATCGCCGCCTCTAGCATCGTGCCAAACCTCGTCTGTGGCTAAGAAATCATCAATGTTGACTGAAGATGGATCGCTGCGAAATGATTCCACTAGATCTGGATCAACGAGTATTTCGTAGCGTTTACCACCAAATTCGAATCTTGCCAAGACGGCTTCGTCGAGGCTCACCATGACTTTGTTCACTCCTCAAGTGGCTTAAGACGATCAATTTGTTTGTTTACTTCAGCACGGTCAAGAATTCTATATCCTTCCCCATCGATTACTGAAACTTCAACAGCATCTCTGTTTAGTTCCTGGTCGTTTGCATTCCTTAGAGCCTCTAGACCTAGTTTCATAGCTGCATTTAGGGTAAGGTTATCCTTCCAATTCTTCTCAAAGTAATCGATTACTGTGTTTCTACCACTGCCAATAGCACCAGCGTGGTATGATTGGTATGCTCCTGAAGGGTCTGTTTCAAACAGGTGGATTCCATTTTCGTCAACACCACCAATTAATAGGGCGGTACCAAAAGGCCTACTTCCACCATATTGTGTGAAAGATTGCTTAAAATCACAGATTTTCTTTGTAAGAATATCAACTGGAACTGATGCAGCATATGTAATTCGATTGATTTGGGCTTCAACTCTTGCTCTTGCGACCAATTGTCTAGCATCAGCAACCAATCCGCTTGTTGCAATTCCAACATGGTCATCAATTTTGAACATTTTTTCAATGGACTCAGGAATAATTAGACGGCTTGCAATTCTCTTATCACAGACTAGAACAACTCCATCTCTGAACTTGAGTCCTGCTGTTGTCGTACCTCTTTTTACGCTCTCCCTAGCATATTCAACTTGAAACAATCTTCCG
>Ga0163110_10000095_pt1 | contig 37204 bp, 35 predicted proteins | sample CRUFie1St17metaG_FD_108703 | JGI IMG/M metagenome (GOLD analysis project Ga0163110, IMG submission 108703) | Marine microbial communities from the Costa Rica Dome - CRUD Field 142mm St17 metaG | ecosystem: Environmental > Aquatic > Marine > Oceanic > Photic zone | place: Costa Rica: the Eastern...
ACTGGAAGTTCAAAGGGGGAGAAACCTACTTCATCAAGAGCGGGTCTCCTCGCATCGCCAATGCCGTTGCATTCCTTGCAACCTACTTGCAGGGAGAGGGGAAGCACAGTGTCGAGATCCCTATCCACTGGCAGGAATGCTCCAAGGGATATGTGGACTCCTTCATGGGGCCGCACATGAAGGACTGGGAGGGGGGTCAGAAATACTCAGTTCTTACAATCGCATAGCCATGAAGACACTACTAACCATTCTACTTTCCTTGTTCTTTGCGGCCTTCTTCCTGAATCTTGCCTATCAACTAGGCAAGCGGGACCAGCGCATCGAACACAAGCAACAACAAGCCGCGCAGATTAGAGCAGACATCGAGCGCATGAACGAAGCCTTTAACCGATAACACACGCTGAAGTCTAAAGTCCCATCCGCGTCTTGATAGGTAACAGTAATTCCACTTTCGGAATTGAGCCTTTAACCGATAACACAACACAATGAATAAGATACATACATGGAGAGGCGAGACCTCCAACCATTACGAAACGGAACAGCTCACTCTCATCATCGAAAAGAGTGGCAAGTTTGGAAACCCTAGAAGATGCTACGCAACAATCACCGTTGCCAAGCATCGTTACAAGTGCATCAAGGTCCGCAGGTCTGATGCAGCAGAACTACTTCACGCCATGTGGCAGGAGAGCAAGAACCCAACCAAGTAAACCAATGGACATAGAAGCAATCATATCAGACGGGCCGCGAGCCTACGCAAACTGGACACAAGCAGACATCGACCGCGAGCTGCACGAGTATCACCAATGGCTGGACGAGCAAGCCGAAGAAGCTCGACGGGCAATGGATGAAGACACCGAGTATATCAAATCACAAGAAACCAGATAAGATGTTACTAGCAATCGTAATTACTTCATGGGTTCTCGCAGTAGTTCTCATCCTTAGATTCCTCGCTGTGTCCTGCAAGCCGTATGACAACCCTTTCGATCTACTCCTTGAGCTGGAGCAGGAAGAGGAGGAGGAGGACTACCTAGACTGGGAGGTGGAGGAGTGCCACCGCTGCGGGGCAGAGAATGTTTTATCCCCTGACGCTTCATCTTGGTTCGACGAGGGGTTCGTTCATGAGTGGGAGGACGCAATCTTTTGCGAGCGTTGCTTCTATGACAAAGGAAAGAACGGGCAACCCTACCTCACTGACCTCGACGACATGCAGCAGAACCCCTACTCATACCTGCCTCGCGGGTATTGATCCAAAGAATTGACAACGTAAATACGCCAATCTAAATTGGCACAACTTGAATAAATAAATATGGCAACACCACTGAATAAACCAGTCCACCGCTTGATAGAAATCGGCGGGGAAAAATACCTCGCATCATTAGAACCAGCTATTGACGGGCAGCCCCCGACTTATGCTCTGAGAAAAATGCGGACGAGTAACGTGCATCGAATGAGCATGGAGTCCTTGCTGAATCCTGAACCTGAGAAGGAAACTCACAAGACCAAGGATGAAGAACCTATCCGCAATGTGATGCGACCCACTCACCATAGGTCTATGCAATGGACCCCGCTCCAGCAGAAGCTGACGGTGATGGAGGAAATCAAAAGTAAACTCACCGTCTTGGATCTTGAATACAAGTTGAAGGTGGAGATCCTGCAAACTCTGGAGGACATCATTGATATCGAGCACGAATTGCACAGTGATTCCTGCACCACTAATCCTTAGCCATGATACACGTTCATCTGGATGAGCACGACTTAGAGAAGTGCAAGTCCCATGCAAGGCGGATAGTCTCACACTTTGACAAGTTGAGTTCACTGGGGTCGGGGTCTTACAGCCACAATAATGTAGGCAGCAATCTAGTCGGAGTTAAATCTGAGATGGCTGTGAAGCATTGGTTTGCGATCAATGGTTTCTACGGAATCAAATGTGGGTATGAGAAGTTTAGATCCAGCAAGGGAGATCTAGGGGTAGAAGGCTGGTCGATAGAGGTGAAAGGTCTACGCCCCCAGCAATGGGAAGAGCATAAGAGATGCATACCCCCTAAGCAGTTGGACAAGTATGTTCAGAGGAATGCTATGGTAGTTTGGACTACAACTACTGGAGATACAAAATCTAAACATGTCACAATGCGGGGATGGAACTTTGCTACTGATGTTTACCTCAGAGGCATACCGCGTGTGACCATCTGCGATAACGTGGGTCTCGCGAACGATGATGACATGCGAAAGATGGAGACACTCCTGACTACGCTAAGAACTAAGAACCCACATCAGACTGAGCTTCCCTTAACTCGAACCATAACAATTTGAATAAGTGCTAGTGAGAAAAATCAGGAAGGGTTTATACGAAGTTATCGACATGCAGTATAACAACTATCGTGTCGAGGACTCCACCAGAATTGGTGCCTTCAATAGACCGCACCCCTTCAACAAGATAGGCAAGGCATACAGGTGGGGGATATGGGAGCAAGCCAATGGCGAGTGGGAATACCTCGACGGCAACCCAACACTAAAAGAATGTCTCGATGTGATAGCCACTTGGGATGCTGCGTCACAACTAGGAAAAGATTTATGAAGAAGAACCCAACCGCAATAGCACTACTTGAGTCTTTAGAAAACTACATAATAGATCTCAAAGAATACTTGGATGAACCAATCAATGATGTTGAAGAGATGAGCTACGACTTAAAGGACAAGGCGAACGCTTTGCTGGAGGAGTTCAATGACATCATTGGTAACACCCCAACAACTTATGAATAAAAAAATAAAACTAAATACAATGCAGAGAATCCTGCTGAATGACTATCGTCACCAGCAGAGGAAAAAACTAAAGGACCATACAGACCTTGAGCACTACGTCTACTGTCCTCGAACCAAGCAATGGCATGACAAAGCAATTAATAAAAATGAAATCGTTGTTCCCAAAACAATCTGAGTCTAGAGATTTCTTTTATAGGCATTTGTTGAGCGGAAGGAATACCTTGGATTCATCGCAGATGGGGACAGGTAAAACTGTGGTAGGCGCACAACTCGCTAAGAAACTTTTAGATTATGAGGGCTTCGGCGACCATTGGTATGAGAGTGTCGCAGTGATCTGTCCCAAAGCTGTGTTCCCTTCATGGCGAGCAGAGCTGGAAGAGTGTGGTCTCGCAGACCGTGTAAAGTTTATCCTGAATGTTGAGAAGTTGCGTAGGGGGACCACGCCTTTTGTAAAGAAGGTGGGCAAGAAGAACTTCCGCTGGGATCCTTTAGAGATGCACAACTGCTTGGTCCTCATCGATGAGATTCACAAGCTCAAGGGACCGTGGACCCTGAATGCAAACCTATTAGTTGCCCTCGTAAATGACCATATCTTAATACATGGCATGAGTGGAACCCCGTGCGAGTCTCCTATGGAGATGCGCCCACTGGGATACATGCTTGGGATGCACAACAATAATCAGCCGAAGGTGTCCAGTGCTGGTGGAAAAATACCCAGCTACTTCCAGTGGCTGCGGGAGATGCGTTGTGAGAAGGGACACTGGGGCGGGTATGAAATGCAAGACCCTGAGTATGCTTTAACTCGTATGCGTAGGGATATGTATGGCCCCTTCGGGACCACTAAAGGTCTCACCGTTGCCGACTTCCCTGAGTCCTTCAGAGAGAACCGAGTTCTCGTAGACCCCATCGAGTTTACCAACAACGACAAGATCGTTAAGGAATATAAGAAACTCAACATGACCGCTGATGAAGTGAAGGCTTATGTCGAGGACGGCAAATCCCCTGACCACATAGTGGATGAGGAAGACCCCATCATCGTAAAGATCCTGCGAGCAAGACAGCAGTGTGAGCAATACAAAGTTAAGGACATCGCGACGATGGCACAGGACGCAGTGGAAGAGGGCTATAATGTAGTAGCATTCCTCAACTTCACTGAGAGCTTGCGTGAGTTAGCCACCCTTGTCGGTTGCGAATACATCGACGGCTCAACTCCAGAGGATTTACGGAATGAATACATCGATAAGTTCCAGCGAGATGAATCAAACATGCTGGTAATTAATGCCGCAACTGGTGGGACTGGTATCTCACTCCACGATACAATCGGTAACAGACCCCGCCTGTCTTTGATATCTCCCAGCTTCAACGCAAAAGAGTTTGCTCAAGTGATAGGACGGATACACCGCAACGGTGCTAAGTCTGATGCCCTGCAAAAGATCTTGCTTTCAGACAATTCCATTGAGGAATACGTGATGGAAGCAATCAACAAGAAACTAAATAACATGAACACCATTCACCACTCGCGCCCATGCGAGATGAATACAACACATTACTAATATGAAAGAACCTGAAAACACAACCGCAACAGTTATCCAAATTGAATCCCCTATCATGGGTGATGAACCCATATCAGTTGCACTCAAAGCAAAGAGAGACGAACACCCAATGAACCCTTCGGGGTGGAGCATCATTGCTTTCACACCCTCAGCAAGTGTTCGATGTGTCCGTGCTCACCAACCAACACACCTTACGCTATTCATCAGAAGCATCATAGGTTTGTGTGGACATCGCTTATCTGTTTATGGTTCTTACACTCCTTCAGAGTTAGGACCAGACTATAACAGAGAGAATGTTTTGTTTAGCAAGATAGAGGAGGGTGTTCACAAGATAACAGAAGGTGAGTTTAATGCGGCACGTAGTTAGAGCAGTATACGAAAAGACAACACCTCGCTTACTGGTTCAAGGAGATTACATAGAAGATTATGTGGACCCAGCAACCGTGCGGGTGTTTGCCATCTGGACTAACTTTGCTGGAGAAGATCTGGTAGGACCAGAGATGGTAGCCAACAACAAGGTTGCAGATAAACTGGCGAACAGAACTGCTGTCTACTTAACTAAACTTATGAGATCAAATGGAACTGATCAGTGAGCGAGAACTAATAGGAAGCTTATATATTTTATTGGCTTTCCTGTTAGTGACGATAACTCTAATCAAATTTAATCTATGAACATAGCGAAACTATTAGAACTCCACGACGAGACTACAAAGAAATGCCGTCATATAATGGAGGTGAAGAACAACGACTACACTGGGGGCAAGGGATCTGATGATCCCTTTGCCAACTTTAGATGCTCAACCATCTTGGATGTGCATCCTGTAACTGGAATCCTGATGCGTGTAATGGACAAGATCCAACGCATTAAAACATTCACGAACGATGGGCAACTATCCGTGGCGGGGGAAACAGTTGATGATGCGTGTGAGGATATCATCAACTACGCAATACTAGCTAAGGCTATGCTGCGCCAAGAACGCGAGACAAAAAAAGAACACCCTCCCGAATCCGAGAGGTGTTCTTATGATAACTATGAAGCATTGAAAGAGACTGTGTCCCAATCAATAAAAGAAAAGATACTCTAATATCTTCCCTTCTTCTTAGTAGGGGACATTCTTTTCTCAACCGCTTCGGCGTAAGACATATTGTCTTGCTTCTTAGCGGTTTTCTTTTTGCCTTTCTTTTTCTTCGGTGAGTGACCGAATCCTTTGCTTTTCATTTTAACGTGCTGTTCGTATGTGTTTGCTTTGTATGCTTTACCATCTTTGTCATACATCATGTGTGGTTTGAAGTCTTCTTTTTTCATAATCTTTAATCGTTTAGTGGGACGTATCGTTCGTATTTATTAGAGTAACTATCTACTTTGTTTAGTCGAGATCTACCTACTTCGGTTTCCATTAACTTGTTTGCTATGAACTTACTTATCACTGGTCTGTTCATGTAGCCGTGGTAGTTCATGTTCAGTCTTTCTTTGCTCACTCCTTTTGTTTTTGCTTGAGCAAACAGTTCATTCCACGAAACACCTAAGCGATTGTAACCCCGCATAATTCTGCGGAACTCATTGTTGTATTCCAATCTTCTGTCATAGATCCTGTCATACAGGTTGTAGATCTCTGAGTTTGTCATGCTGTCATTCGTCAGATACCTGTTCATTCTTGAGTTGATCTCCCTGTATTCTTCTGTGTGATCTCTCAAGTAGGATCTCAATCCGTTAGCTAGATCTACCTTATGTGGTTTAACAGGAGCGAACTCACTCAGGATCATACCAAGTGGGCTACTTAGAATAGATGTATCGGGTCTGTCTCCTTCCAATGCCTTCCAAGTTCTGCGGAGTTTGTTAAAGGATCTAGGCTCATAAGATTTCTCCCAGACATGCACTAATATGTTTTTCATATTACCTGCCCAGTCTTCTTTTGAATCGATGATCCTTTGACCATACTGGTTCTCATTATTGAATACATCTTGAATAGTCCCTGCCAGAATCTGCTCGTTGTAGTATGGTCTCAGCAACCCAGTGAGGAGTTCTCCCGTTGCTTTAAACGGACTCACCCTGTCCATGAGATTCACTCCTTCTCTGAAATCGAATAGTGTTTCGAATGATCTGGATACCGCATCCGTTATTACGGAGAAGGGATTCATGTAAGTTAAGTCCAGTGATATTAAGTCCTCACCTTTCGCAGCGTCCTTCGGAACCATTCCAAAGAATTTGGATACGCTTGGTGGGAAGAAGTAGAACGTGTGATCACGAAGGTAATGGGGCATTCCTTTTCGCAATGCTTCGTCTTCGTCCTCTCCAATCTTAGCGAACACTATACGAAGGAGAGCAGGAAGGGCGAATGTGAATCCCATAGTTGTCATCATCCCCGACAATCTTCGGAGGTAACGCTTTCGCATAACTGGGTTCTTCCTTCCTAGTTCTTTCTCTTCAGCGAGGAGAACAAAAGTATTACCCATAACTCTGGGAATCTCTGCTGCGAACCTGACGTAAGGCGCAAACAGTAGTCCAGTGGGACTTCTCGATAGCCATTTGATAGCGGGTGGTGCTTGGCTATATGACTGAGAAACCAACTTAACTTTCTTAGCTGCCGCCCTCTTGAGATCAACTGTAATCTTAGGCTCTTTATTATCATCCAAGATAACTTCCCCCCTACTGTTACGTTCCACCAAGTTGTAGAGCTTGGAGGTTTTGTCTGCCTCAGCCATTGCAGCTTCCTTTAAGTTGTTAAGCTCAAACTCATACAGACCTATCTTGTAGTAGGCATCCATAGCAGAAGCCAATCGGGTAGCAGTCCTTACCGCTTTATCGTATGCCGCCTTACTCTTGCCCGTTAATGATTCAGCTTTCTTCGCCAGATTTGCGAGTGAGTTTTCTACATCAGGTATTGATACTTTAGAAGTAAGGAGATCGCGCAATGCGTTTGCTTCCATCTCATCACCCCAGACATTGAAGGAAGCGAGGACTGTTAGCTCCGCATCCATCTCTGCTCTCGATCCCATTGCTGCTCGAACGATCATCGAGTTGTTATCTAACCCGATCATTCCTTTAGCAACCCCACCAACTTCTCCAAAGGCTTTACCCATGCCACCGTAGTAGCCTTGCATTGGACCAAAGAACATGGCGTTGCCCAACATGTTACGCACATAGAAACCTACCGATCCAAGTGTCTTAGCTGCGAGAGAAAGTCCCGTAGCACGGTGACCATATTGCAAAGCTTTACTAGCCATGTAAGTCATGGCGCTAGATGTTTCTTTAGTTGCAATCTCAGCCCGATCTTTAGCAAGCATTTCTTTGAAGTCTTTCGCGACATCGGGGTGGACGTAGTGACCCTTCACTGGGTTCCAATCGGTCTTCCCTTCATCGGTCTTGAACTTCACGTAGTTCGAATACTTCTGTTGCTCTGGTGGTAGCTCTAAATCTTTGGCTATCTGTTCTGGTGAGATGAGCCAAGGGTTGTCCCCCATAGTTCCATGCTCAAGAATTCGGTTAAAGAAAGCTTGGTTAGCCATAACTCCAGCCACATGACTTAAAGTATATGCCAAGTTAGTGATCCCACCTTCGTCCCCATACTCACCAAGAAGTTTTCTTAATTCAGATGGGACATTTTTCTTAGAGTTTAACTCTTCGACCAGAGATCTAAGTGGACCACCTGTAAATTTCTTTTGGTTGAGCATGATGCTTCGCCCACCATCTGCTTGTTGGAAGATATCTATCTCCGCAGTGACACCCTTCTTCTCGTAAGAGTTGATGAACTCTATCATCATCTCTTTGCCCTTTGTGTTTGCTGTAGATCCTTTTGATTGTAGATCTAGCTCTACGTTTGTAATTGCGTCAGCCTTAGATAGACCTTGTCTCATTTGCTCCTTTATATGGAACTCCATGTATCTATCAGCAAAGAAGTTTATTGCGTCTTGTCTTATCTTGACATACTCAGGATCGGTAGACTCCCGTATTGTTTGTAGGAAATCATTGTCCTCAAACATACGATACCTTCTTGTGATGTAGATGCCACGGTTCCCATCGAAAGTAGCTTCGAATAGGTTCTCGCCCGAAACAAAATCGCTGAACAACTCATTACCTTTTGCGGACAACTCGTCTGTGAGTTTACGCATATCGAGGATCAGCTTGTGTGCATCTGGTGAAAGCGCCATCAAATCCTTCAGTGCCTGATTCCTGTCAGCTAAAAGCTCATTGTGGTTCTGCTTCCTGAGTTTGTTCGCGGTTGCTACCTTTTTCTGTTCAGCAAGATCCAGTAAAACATCCCGTTGCTTTGTGCTCTTGGCGAGATTTGCTTTGCCTCGATCCTTATTGAACTGTGCTTCAATTTGATCTACCTGTGCGTCCGTTAATTGAGAACCCATGTTAGAACCAGAAGCTCTGGAGATTAACTCAGGGGGTATATCAATTCCCTCAGAAGCAAGACGGGAAATAATTTCGTCATGATTTTCTTTGAAGTCTTCAACTAACTTCTTGGTTTCTCTGACGAAGGCTTCACGCTCTTCGTTGAAGCGGATGATATCCCGATCCGCGTAACCTCTGGTAACACGACCGAACATACTGGAAGGAGACTGATATGTCCCAACCTCCATCAATGGAAGGTCGAGCATCTCGATCCAGTTACTAAAGTCTACAGAGTCCCCGTCTAATTCTTTTGGTATGAGTGAACCTGCACCCCAGCGGGACTGCAATCTTACTCCTCGTCCACTATCTGCTGAAGTGTCTCCAGATAATCTTCCTCTTCGCTGGTTGGCGGTGGATTCAACAAAAGATACTGCATTGTTTCCTCGTTCGTTTCGGAAGACTTCGTTGGCTGCGGACGCATAGTCGGGGGCTTCTCCTTCATCTGCTTTTGATCCGAACTCTGCGTGGACTGCTTTTTCATAATACCAAAGTATAGCTTGTGCTTCTGCTGGAACCATTCGGACTCCAGTCTGCTGTTCTAACTTATCTATAGCATCCAACATTGCAAGTCGAATAAACCTACGATGTCCTCCGCTTTGTGGGGCTTCAACTAATTCATACCCACTATCGATAACTTTGTAGAGTGCGTTAACAGATTTCCTAAGTTCATCTGTTATTGGTTCCGCCTTTTCCATCTTACCCTTGAACGTGACCCATGAACCCTGAGCATTGTCCCAGAACATTTGTCTGTTGTCCGCTTTGACCCAGAACTTCGCGAGCTTTAGCACAACTTCTGTGCTCATCTTGCGCTTCCTCCCAAGCCCTGCTTCCTTGAACAGCTCTCCTTTCGGATCTTGTTTGGCGTAAGCTAGTAGTGCCTTTACTACTCTCTCTTTCTTTTCTTTTAATTTCTGCGGGGTATCTCTACGGACTTGTGCTCCAGCAGTTCTTCCTAAAGTCCGCATGAACCAGCGGTCCATAGTTACCGTATCAAAGTTACCATTGAGGTTGTTATGGAACGATCCAAGTTTAGCGCCGAACACAAGCGAGAATGGAACCTTCTCGTCAATAAGCTCCCCAGTCGTAAGGTCAGAAGCTTTCTTAGCGGTGTATCCAAAGTCCCTAACTAGTCTGCCCCGTAGCTCTGCAACAGTTCCTGTTGTTGACAGGAATTCTTCGACATATTCCCAGCCATACTGATCAATCCACTTGTCTAGAAGTTTGAAGTGGTTCTGAATTGTTTTCGTTCTCGACCCACTTGGTTTGACATCAGCGTTGTAAAACTTGCCAGTCTCTTTCCACTTCTGATAAACCTTCCACGAGTCTGCGGTTTGGTCTTTTACTTTGTTACCGTTCGATGTGATGGCGAGCATCGCCTTGAAAACAAAATTGTCCTCTGGGTTTTTGATGTCTGCATCTAGCTCTTCAAAGATATCAACCGCCATCTGGACACGCTCTTCATACCAAGACACAAATTCTGGGTATTCGTATAACGCTCTTTCCAATACTCCGTGTAAGCGGGAGCCTAACTTAGATATGTCATTGTAGTAAGCCTCTTCGGTTTTCTTGCTCTTCCAATTCTTAGCGGAACCTTTCCAGTTTTTGTCCCAGATGATGTTGTCTTTCTTGTCGTTCTGCAACTGCATCATCTTCGCCAACTCATGTGGCTTGCTACCCAAGATACCAGAGGCTACTTCTACTGCCCCTTCAAACATTGCTTTGTCTACTGCATCCTGCGCCTTGTTAACTTTGACGGTGAATACATCCGCACCAATCCTAGATTGGAGTTTGGGCTGTGATGCAATCAAGAGGTTGGTTGCCTTACGTTCTACTTTGTCGAAGACTGCCTCAAGTTCTGGCTTGTAGAACTCTGCCTTCTGGTTGTTCTGATATTTGTTACCACCAGTCTCTTTACCAACCCCTGTTTTATCACCTTCGAAGATCAGGAAGTAAGCGGTGCCGTCTGGACCAATCGCGTTAGCTGCTTGCTTAATAACTTGATCACGAGCACTAGGTTCCTGCACCACATTTAGCACGTTATTAACGGTGGCAGTGTCTGCCTTACCATCTCTGATTGCATCGACTGCCAGTGCATTGTGGTCGGGGTTTCTGTTGAAAGGGTCGTAAACGTAGTTGGTGACATTAAACTTCTCGGCAAGAAGCTCTGACCCGTTGTCAAATTTACCACCACCAATGTCTGCATTGATGCCACCTTCAACAAATTCAACAACCTTTCTATCGGCAAGACTCCCAAATGTAGCGGGTGGTTTTGTCTGGTTGATGGAAGTATCTGCCGCAGTGAACTCTTGATTCTTTGGGTAGTCCCACAAAGCATCAGAACCTATTCTCGATTGTAGTCTTGGTGAAGCTTCTGCATCTTCATCTTCTCCGCTATCAGGATTAGTAGACCTGTTTATCTCCAAGTTCTTTAACAACTGACGCATCGTTGCTTCGGGGTCAGCAAGATCAAAGCGCATACCATTTGGCGTGAGCCTGTAACGTGCTTCCATTGCTCGCACTTCCCTAACAACATTGTTCACAGCGTTTCTCATTTCTGGAGAAACGTCTTTCAAAGTTCTAGCGTATGTCAGTTTAGATAGGAGACCTTTGAAGTAGAACTTCACAGTCTCTAATGTTGATGGGTTCCTGAGTAAGAAATCAACTTGCTGGTTTGTCTCAGAACCACGCATTACTTTCTGAACGTGGATACGCAGTTGTTCTTCTGCCAAAATAAATCTCTCAGTCCTACTGACTTCAGGATCTGAACTTCTAAATCTCTCCAGAGCATCTGCTCTTTCAGCTTCAGGGTAGTATTGTTCTATGATGCTCTGTGCATCCAGATCAGAAATACTATCCATGAGAACTTCGATCTCCGCTTGGGATAGTCGTGCGAAAGAAGCGGTATGTGCAATCTCCTCATTTAAGATAGCAGCAATTATGTGCTGTCTTCTGATCGGTTTGCCATCGGCAGCGGCTACCATCTGAGCAACTTTTGCTGCGGCCCTTCTGCCGTTGAAAACAATTGTCTCTGTTTCTGGATCGAACTCAGCGATAACATCGATTGTGTTATCCATTACGATAGCAATTTCTGGTGGGACGTAGTTCTGTGCGAACAGGAAGAACTCTTCCGCTGCGTTGTCTAAGGCTTCGTTAGCTTGAACTTCTTCAGCCATGCCAATACTAGATGCTAGTCTTGACCTAGACTTCTGCCTCGTCACAACTTTACCTGCAACCTGACCCGCGAATCCTGCACCCGTTTCAGGTTCTGGGACTGCGCCTTTAGTGGTCAGGTCTAGTTGAGTCTCTAGTGCTTTCTTAAATTTCTCGTCGGACCTAGCAAACAGTTGGGATATTAAGTCGGTGACACGTTGTGCAAAGGTCCGTTGTCCAGTAGCTTTGGGAATTGATTTAATAAATCCTTGGAACTCTGAAGAAGTTAAGAAAACAGAAATGAATTCCTCTACATTAGAGAGGCCATACATCACTGTGTCTGGTGCATTTTGTTCCGCAGCCTTTCTACGCAAGATCTTTAGGACTGATTCAATGCGGTTGATTGCTGTGTTTTCAGCGGGAGTCCTTGCATCAGCGGACTTACCTAAAACACGATTAGCGAAAGCATGGACTATCTCGTGTAACAATACATCAGTTACGCCACGATCACTTCCCCTAGCTATGTTGATAACGACATTGGGATCTCCGTTGCCGTCTACATAAAAGTTACCTGCGTAATCTGCGGAGGTAGTCTCGAAAGAAAACTTAATGCTCCTAATAAACTCTTTGTCAGTGAGGAGAACTTTCGCGATAGCAACATGCGTATCGTTGGTGTTCCTAGATACGATTCTTTCTAAGGCTGCGATGACAGACTCTGGATCGTTTCCTTCTATGCCCAACGTATCCAACACTGCTTGGTTTACGGCGGCATTAGCTTCCATAGACCTGCCATTAATAACGGCTCTCTGCAAACTACCTTCAATATGCTTGCCAATATCTATGTGGAAAGTGACAGCTTGATCGTCTGTTACATTGTAATCTTCGCCAGCAATTTGCTGTAGATCTACTCGCACTTGAGCACGGAAATCAGCGTCTTCACTAATGTCTGTCTCTACTGTTGAGTTTGACAAGTTGAGTATACGAAGAATTTTTCGGACTGACTGACCTTGATCTCCGAAGCTATCTTGTTGTAACGCGAGTTGGAAAGCTCTGGCGGCGCTATTACTTTCTTTGTTTCCCTTAGATAAGAAATGAACCAACTCATCGAATAGCTGATCAGGAGTCATTGAATAAGCCCTGCCTGTTTCAGAATGATATTCGGCGTCGAGCAATGAGGCCACCGCTGACTTCAGCGTTGTGTTGTTATCTAAAGACTCAGCTCCTAAGTTAAGCAGCGCGGTTATGTAATCACGAGTTCCTCTCTCTGGAAGTGGGGGTAGCGGGTTTGCCTTAGCTCCGACTGCTCTATCGTTTGGAGTAGGTGCAGTTTCAGGATCATTGAGGATAGGATTACCAGCCTCCATAACGCTGACCAAACCTCTAGCTGCTCTTTTGCTACGTTGAACTTGTTGGTTAAAGAAATACTTAGACTCCGTTTGAACCACTTGTGCTACTACGAAAGGCGTTGAGCTAGTTGATTCTTCAGCGGCAACCTTACGTGCGTGTTCATAGATAGCGACTTGCATTTCAAGACTGGCAGCGATAACTGCACTTTCTTTGAATTGCTCTTGTAGCTTTAGGTATCGTGGGTCGTTCTCCAGAACCTTAGTTATCTGCGACCCATCTCGTGCTCGCTTCAACAATGTAGAAAGTTTGATTCTACTTTTAGTGTTGAATGGGTTTCTTACTTTTGTCTCTTCGTCTATCTCTACACCAGACTCTTTGAGTTCGTTAAGTCGATTAGCTAGTTCCGAAATGCGGGAGTAGTCTTCTTCCAAAGCGCCTACCTTATGGAAGGCAGTTCTGGCAGAGACCATGCCTCCTGATTCCTGAACCATGATGTCGGAAACAAAGAACTGCTTCCCTCTTTTTATTAGTCTGAAAGACGGGTTGACCTTGCCTTCCCTGATGAGAGTTTCAGAAACAGGGATCGCGATGCCACTCTCAAGAAGAGTAACCATAGCAACGGGGTCATTGTCGAACACTCCGTTACCGTCTGCATCAAGATATACCTTACCTGCGGGTCCGTATATCTGTGGCAGAGCTGCCCCATCAACAGGCGTTTGTTCTGGTTTGCTAACTGGATACTTCGCTTCAATCCTTCTCTTTAACTCCTTAGTTAAAGTTCTCAATCGAGCTTTATCTATATTCTCAATAGAAACACCAAGCCTATGAAGCTGTTCGATAGTGAGTGTGTGGGCGTATCCGTTATCGACTAGCTGTTGGAGTTCAGCGATATCATTCTCTGAAGCCCCCTCCTTGTCTGAAGCCGCTTGATCTTTCTTGGTTTGAGCTAGTGTGTCATCAGCGAGCTTGCGTAATTGCTTCGCATCATTCTCATCTAGCATTCTTTTCTCAGCGACAGCTTTATCCAAAGCTGCTCTCATTCTGGCAGCGGCTTCTGTTCTGCCAGCGTTTTCTGCTTCCTGTATTCTACGGGATAAATCTTTATGTAGCCCCCTTCGGTAAATAATATCACCGATCATTTCCTTGTGTTCCTCTTCAGGGGTAAGTTGGGTATTCTTTGCAGCGTGTTGTGAGGTTGTTTCCGCAAGACCTTCAACAGAATCTCCTGATACTTCTGCAACAACATCTGCCTCCGCACCGCCGCCTACTCCTTCAGTGCTTCCTTGGCGCTGAAGATTCTTAGCATCTTCTTTAGCGAGTTCTTTCCTCACTGCTTCAGGAGTCATCTCGTTCTTCAGCAAGAACTTTAACTCATCTATTGTGGCTTGATCTGCCCCCTCAAGTTCAGGTGGGATAGTGTCCTCTTCGTCATCAAGAACATCATCAACAGTTGCCTCTAGTGCAGGACGTTCAGATCTCTTGTATTGCCTTACTAATCTCTCCGCTTCTTTTGCGGTAGTAGGTGCTCCTACTTCCCTGAGTTTTTCAGTAAGCCCTTTGTCTTTGACATCTTGCTCGAACTGTTTGAATGCTTCACGCTCAACTCGTGCCGCTGCTGCGGTGTCCAAAAATTTACTCGGTGCAATATTCTTAGCTGCTTTACTTACAAGATTACCACCACCACCTAATGCAGCACCTACGATAAATCCGTGCCAGACTTGACCCATCCTATCAAAGAACGAAGTATCTTCTTCTGTAAAGGCATCTGTTACTAGGGTGTTGAAGAACTCGTCTAAGGCTTCTTCCCGCCCCTCATCCCAAGCGGATCTAATAAGTCCTTTCGGGGATTCAATCATGTGTTTGCGTGTAACCTTCTTGAGAGATTCCTTCATCACCGCCACGAATTCTTTCGTGCCTACATTCCTACCCAGAATATTAGAGGTTATCTGTTTTATCTGCTTGCCGCTCATCCCCCTCAAGAATGTTTCCTCCAGACCTCCTCTACCTAAAGCAGAAAATCCAGCGGTAATAACCCCAGTGATAGTTCCTGCAACAAGCGCACTGTCAAAAGCTGCGGCATGAGCTTCTTCTTTTACTCGTTGTTGACTCCAACCATCATCCCAATTGCCATCAACAAAATGTTCGTTTGTTAACTTGTCTTCCAATGTTTGATATACCGCACTGTAAGTGCCACCGCCTGACCTACTCGCAGCAGGTATGAACGTAGACGCAGTGATGTTCAGTCTTTTAGCTAAACGACTATTGAATGCGTTAACAGCTTTGACCGTTGCACCCTTTGACAATCCCTCTATTCCTGCTGCTTTTATGATCCTATCGGCAGCTTGATCGGCAGTTTCTTTACCCACTTGTCTAAGTGTGTTCTTGCCAATAGACTTAATCGCTGCCCTAGCTGTAACTGTAGCAGAAGATTTAGCAGCTATATATGTAGCGGATGCGGCACCACCAGCGACATTACCTACAGCGACAAGCCCTGCTGTAAGTAAAGCATCCGCCATCATAGGAGCTACTGCCTCCAGTATGTCTTGCCCCGAACCCATCTCCATCCCGAAGACGCGAGCTACTTCCCTACGGTGTGCATTTTCTTTTGCGATATCTAGTAGACCTTCTCTACCCCAGTCGGTATCCATTGCGGCCCCAACTCCGTAAACAATACCAGTAAGTCCGCCCCACACAGAACTCATTACCCCGCCAATCCTGTGTCCGATCCTACTGATATCGTGTTCAGTTTTGAAGTTTTCTAAGATCGTGGAATTACTTAGACCCTGTTGTCTTCCCTCGATAAGAGCTGCATTGATATCATCAGCAAAATCCTCATCACTTCTAAGTAGAGCAACTATCCGATCAAAGTCTTGCACGAGTGCAAGCTCTCTTTGTTTGTTGGCAGTTTCCCTAGCAACCCCCTCTACCCCTGCTTGATCTAGGGCTTTGTTAAAATTTACTGGATCAAGGAGTAAATCAGAAGCTACTAAAACTCCACTAAACCTAGTCTTATGGACGTTCTGCCCTAGCTCCCCTTCGTTGTCTGTAAACTTAGTGAACTGAGATATTTGTTGTTTAGCGTCTCCTTCAAATGCCAGCTCGATGGTAAGGTCATTTATAACATCATCGAGAACCTCTCCGCTGTAATCAGTTAGGCGAGAGAGTTCTTGAATAAGTCCTGCTTTAGTTCTCTCAGGTGCATCCGCATAAGTTTCCCTAAGTCTGTTTCTGGTTAGCTCCCTAAGATATTCTGCTTCTTTTTCATTATCACCTGTGATGTTCGCAAAAGTAGCGAGACCTCCTTTGAATAATTTATTGAATCCATCACTTAATCCGTGATTCAGTCTATCGCCAAAGTCCCAAGTTTTTCTATCGGCATATTCTTTTGCCAACCCAAGTAGCCTGACTTTAGCATCGGTTATTTTTCCAAAACCTTTATCAACGTCTCTCGTAATTAACCTTTCATCTTGGCTGAAGATTAGGTCTCTTATTTCTTGTTTAGCTAAGAAGCGTTCTTCAACTTCGTAGCGCATCAACCCATTGGCCTCGGCTAATTTTTCTCTCTTGTGGCGAAGATTAAATAAGTGTTCTGGTCTTACACCATACTTGGCAGCAGAATTTAGAAGGTCACCTTCTGACATTCCGTTAGGGATTCGTCCCCCCAAAAATATCTCATTGCCATCTTCGTCTTCATAGACAGCAGCATTTATTTCACCCCTCTTAATTAGCTCTTTAAATTTTTTCTCGTTAGTCTTACGGACTATCTCAGCAATCCCTATTTCCTGTGATGGGTCACCAAGACCTGAATCATAGGCAACTAAAGCTCCCCTATCTTCAGCAGATAGGAACTCCATGTTGAACTCATCATCCCCTAAAAGATCTTTTACTGACGTTCTAAGATCTCTTTTGTTAATAGAATTTAACTTAGCGTTAACCTCTTCTACATTTTCAGTAGTTACTAATTCGTTTAGTGATAACGCTTCGTTTAGGTTATAAGAAAGCTGACGCTCAATCCTTTCGTCATACTTGCCAGCATCAAGATACTCTTGTCTTAGATGTTTTACATACCTACCAAAACTTTCGACTTGATCGTCGTATGGGTTTTGGGCTGACCAATCGTCATACGAGGTCTCGATAAAATTGTTTGTTGTTGTGTCGCTTTGATCTGTCATAGCAGAAGCAGTTATGTAGGTTATGTATTAATCTAAATCGTTTAGTATACGCACACCGCGAATCGCGTCTCCCTGTTCTCTAAGTTTGCTGTCCTCCACGGCAGCTCTTTCGGAGGCTTCAAGTGCCTCTAAAATTTGTCTACCAGCCTCTGTATCCTCTGCGCCTACCGCTCGGATTGCCTCTCGTTGAGCACTTCTAACGATTGCGCTTAACTCTGCTGCGGTTTGTTGTGGTAAGATTCTTTGGTCGCCAGCGGCGTTAAGTCTACCCATTTCTGCCTCTTGTTTAGCTTGGTTCGCAGATACTATAGGATCTACTTTTTTAACCATACCACCACCTGCTGTCTTTTCTCCTCTGACACTTCTCCGATCAGACGCCTCTCGTCGTGCCTCAGCTTGTCTACGCATTACTTCGGCGCGAGCTTGACCTAGATTCGTTATCCCTTGTATCCCAACTTGAGATAGTGGGGCGTTTAAATTATCCCTATAGTATTGATCTACTCTTGTCTTTAATTGCTCTGGTGTTTCTCGTTCCCGTTTTGTTGGCTCCCCTTTAGCTACTGCATCAATAAAAGAAGAGATGCTTCTTAGCTGGTCAAGCTTATCATCTAAGTCTGCTTTGATTAGTGATTCTGCTGCCTTACCCTGCTCTATCTTAGTTTTATCCCGTAAGGCTTCCTTACGATCTTGAGTTTCTTGGAACCTAGATTGATTGTATCTTTCTAAGATTCTTTCTTTATCTGTAACAATCCCATCACTACTGGTGAAAGTTGAAAACTCTTCAGGGCTAAGTCCACCAGATTGAGCAACTTGAAATAGGGTTCCGCTTTGTGCGTCTTGCTTTCTTTCTTTCTCTAATCTCTGAGCTTGCTGTGCTTTGATGGAAGATTCTGCGGATCTATATATCAGACTAGCAGAAGGGATCTTAGAAATTATTTCTGCGTTCTGGATTCCATACCTAGCAATCTCTTGCTGTTTTTGGAATGCATCTTTATTGGGGTCCGCAACAATAAAGTCTAAATCTTTAGTTACTTTAGCCGTCTGCTCTTGGTTGTTAATCTTTTCTCTTTCCTTCTTTTGTTTTAATTGAAGATCAAACAAACCGCTTTGATAAGCTAACTCAGCGTTTCTCTGTTGCTGAAATTCTTTTCTAAGTTGAGATTGAATCTGCAACTGTTCCCCCATATCTCGATCTTCTAAAGCACTAAGGTATGCCCGCTCAGATCTTTTCAAATTATAAGTATTTCTAAGAGGGCGTATATTGTCCGCAAAGAAATCATCAGTGGCTACATCAGTTAGTTCCGCCATCTTTACGCAAAGTTAAATTTAAAGTCGCCTTGTGGCATAAAGTCTGGATCAGCTTTAAGTCTTTCTTCCATCCTCTCCATAAGCATTCTTTGCAGCCTCCTATTGTCACTTCGTGCCGCATCAACTCTATCTTGAGAATCAGCTCTTGCTAACATAAATCCTTCCGACACCGTAGAGGGTCCGCTTGCTTCGGGAGATCTAGCGTAATCTAAAGCAGCAGCATTTGCTGCTTCTATGAAACCTTTTCTCTTTAACTCTCTAGCGAGCCTCAGTTTACCTTTCCTACTATATTTTTTGCGGGTATTCCCAACCCCAAGAGTTCTATTTGGGTCGTTAGCTCTCGCAAAAAAATCTTTGTATTCTTTATCTTTCTTTGCAGCGGCTGTGTCCTGCCCTGCAATCCTGTCAAACTGCTCATCAGTTACTCCTAGCTCTGTTGCCCTTTCTCTAAGAGCACTCATTCTTTCCTCGTCCCCTACCGCTTTCCCCATGTCATCTCTAAGGAAGAGGCGTTGCTGAAGGTTCTCATTCTTTCTCTCTTGCTCTTCCCTAAAGTTTTTTTCAGCTTGTTGGACTGAACGAAGGGCTTGAATGCGTGGGTTGTTCCGCATCAATGCTGCAAGAATTTGCCCACCCGCTTTGTTCATTGCGGCTTCTTCTTTCCTCCTCTTACCAATTCTACTTAAAGCTAGTCCTAATCCTAATCTATTTGCTTCTGCTTCTCCAAATCCTCCTAAGCCCATGCCCACAGGTCTCATACCTATTGATGATTGATTTGGATTCAGATCACCCTTGTAAGGGGATGTAAAAGAAGACTTCAAGTTGGGATTAGCCCCAATAGGTGAGAAATTAGAATTTCCATAAGGTGATCCGTTCGCCATAACTTAAAATATAGTATTTAAAGTAAGAAAAGTCAATCGACTAGGGTAGCGTCAGCGTTCTGTAAAGCATTAGATAAGAACTTCATACTTCTTCTGGGTCTTCTTAAAGAGGAGTCTCCTTCTTTTGGCGGGTCAACTGCCACTAATCCTAAGCGTTGACGGGCGCAATCTAAGGCCAAAAATGCTGCATCGGCAAGGTCAGGGCTGCGGCCAAAGCGAGCCTTGAACTCTGGTTTTGACTCAATTTTCATGCGCAACGTCGATCCTTTTACGTGGTCGTAGTTTCTACCAGTTATTTCTTGGGCTAAATCAGAGGTTACTCCAAAGACTTGACGAGTTCTCATTAGCTCTTTACCCACAAACCAAAGCTCGGACACCCGATTCACATAGAGTTCAGTGCCTATCAACTTGCTGTTTGCACTTACTCTTTTGTCGCTGGCCTTGCCACCGAAGGATATGCGCATAAATCTGTTGGACCATTCACCTGCCAACACATCGCAGAATGGAGCACCAGCTCCAGTTGCATCGACGCTTACATTTTCTGGAGGTATGTTTAGCTTTTCGCAATGCTCTCTAATCTGTCGGACAATCTGATATGTCCTTGGAACAGCTTTATTTGTTGCGTCATCATTTAAATGAATGGCTTTACCAAACTCTATAACATACTGACCAGAGTGGTCATAACCACATTTAGCTGTGTAAAGTATAGTCCTGTCCCCTCCGTTAGTGAAAGCGGGGTCAATACCACAAAGATTTACGGGGGTGCTTTGCCACTGAACAGAGTGCATAGCCTTGCTAGTGGTAATCTCATTCTCTGTATAAATCCCTGTAGTCTCATCGCTATCAAAGAAAACAGCTCGAACCATTCGCATGTAACCCCTGCTCTCAATCCCTAGTAGTGCTTTGTCTTCTGCTAGTTTTTCTTCGGTAGGTAGCCAAGGGTATATTGTTTCCCCAGCTAAAATGTTTGGTGATCGCTCTCCGTCTAAGCGGATATATTTACCTTTCCATTTTGTGTCCCATTCATCAGCGGTGTTCGTATCGACACTATCCCAACCATCTATAGGAGTTGACCAGACACCGAACGCATCGAAGCGACTGTTGGGGTTGGACATACCAATCATTTGAAATGATGGGTTTTTACTCAGGTTCGTGAGACCTGCGTTAAGAATAGCTTCAGAAAGTTCCGACAACTCATCACCAATCAAGATCACCCGTTTCTGCTTGATACCTATGAACTTACCAACAGCTTCTTTAGTTTTGCTTTTTTCCGCTGATATCAACGAGAGACCTGCTCGCTCAATCAAAACATCTTTCTCATTTATGTAAGCGGCGTTGCCAATTGAATCCCTGATCTTGATCGGTGCATCATCAATCACGGATAGGAGAGACATCACACTACCCCATATACGTTTACGAGCCTCCCGAAGAGTAGTCGAAGTCATAAGAACCAGAGTGTCTTGTGGTTGGCACAGCCAGTTCACAATCCCCCACGCAGCCATAGTATGGGATTTACCAGAAGAGGCACTACCTCCTATAGCTAAATATTTATTCTCCAGAGCAGCACGAATCATCATCTCTGCCCAAGGATGCCGCACCATTAATTTTTCTGGGAGATCTTCGTTGTTCCAGAGTTCATCACATATTCTCCAGAAGTAATATTCACGAGCATTGATGTCCTCGTGTTTTGCAAACCCATACAGCAAAGCAGTTATTAAACTAGTAGGAGGCAACTGGAAACCACCTACATCCATCCGTTTGGTTTTGGCGTCGATTCTTGGTTCTAGTAACTGCTTGCTCCTTTCCGCTATTAAAGCCATATTTTAATAACAATAAAGCATTTAACATGGGTATCAATCCGAAAGAAGAAATCCAACAGAGAGCAGTTGATATGTATCATGCTGATTGGAAAACGTCAGCCATCGCAAAAGAACTTGGTGTTCATGCGGGAACGGTGAGGCGTTGGTTTAAAAAGAGAGGCATACCCGCTAGAAAGAATGGTCCTGTTGTGTCGGAAAAAGAAGAGGAAATCGACATGACTGTAGAAAATGTCGATGGGGTAGACCTAGATAAGCTTACAGATGAAGTGGCGAAACTCGCTAGGCATGATGCAAGAATCAAAGAAGAACAGGATATTTTAAATATTGCGGAGAGTCAGGCGAGTCCTGCTGACCAATATCAAAACTACATAGCACAAGCTGCGATTAGATTGGCCCGCGACAGCATGAAAAATATTAGTGGGCCAAGAAACGTAAAGGAGCTTTCTGAGTTAGATCAACTTATAAGAAGAAACTTAGGGTTGAATTCCAAAGCTGGTGGGGGTGCCGCAAACAAGATGCAGATAGATATCTCTATCTTAAATAACAAGAAAGCGGATAGGGGCAACGGAACTATTATAGACATAGAATCTAATGATCCATAACTTCGACAACTTTTCTTGGGATTATAACCCAGAGGAAGATCCTTACATAAAAAGGTCTATATCTTTTGATGGAGACCCTAGAGAAGTAAGATATGCGGAGGTAATATTTTTCAACCAACTCGAACACGCTTTGATTGGTATTGTTGATAAACCAAATGACCCTCCTGTCGCTTGCTATAGCAGCGCAAAATCTTTGCGTATCTTACAAGATGAACATGGTCTAAGTGCGGAAGACGCTCGGCTCGCACTAGAGCAACTTATGGACACTGACTTTGGACCACAAGCCCCACAGTTTATAGACACAAGTATAGTAGAAAAATGAAGCTCTTTAAAAACAAAGAACTTGTTCACAACCCAAAAGTTATCCTCCGTAATAAGGATGACAAAGATGTGTCGTTTGTGACCAAGCAACTTGAAGGAGCTTTTTATAGAGTTATTCCTAGCAATGCTAGAGAGATACTTTTTTTACAGGGGTTAAAGAAAAACATTTTTGTATACACACCAGCTTCTGGTGATGGTCTAATAGTTACACTTAATTTGTTTTGATCGTAGGAATCGATAATGGTTTAGATGGTGGCTTATGTGCCATAGCTAAATTTGATGGCAGTGTTATCGACAAGGTAGCTATGCCTACCAAGTGGGTTTGTAAAAAACGAGAAGTCGATACCATTAAGATCAAAGAGTGGTTGTTAGATTTTAACACACCATTTGTATTAGCAATCGAAGAGCCGCTGCCACACGCAAAGAGTTCTCAAGCTGTCCGTTCGATGGCTCTCAGCTTCGGAAAAATAATCGGCATGGCTGAGACAAATAATTATGAGGTGTTTAGAGTGTCGGTCCATAAGTGGCAGAAGATCATGCTAGGGTTCAGACCCAAAGGAACAACAAAGCAAACCGCACTAGCCAGAGCAGAAGACATTGCTCCAGAAGAAAGTTGGCTGAAGAATAAGAGGTGTAGAAAACCTCACGATGGTATGGTGGATGCCTTCTTGATCGCCCGTTATTTATGGGAGATAGAAAAAACTTGAAAAAGTCTTTGACCCTACAGAATGACTATGAGACTGTGGGCGCATGAATTTACCCGCCCACTCTGAAAGAGGACATGCAGAGTTCTCTCCCAGTAGTTTAAAATACTGCGCTGGCTGCGCAGGATATAAAGGGAGAGAAGGGACAAATGCTGCTGCTGAAATGGGGACAAGGATTCACGAGGCAATCGAAATCAATGACCCATCAAACTTACGATCCGAAGAAGAAGTTTCTATATTCCAAGAGATCATTGCTGATCAAAAGGAATATCTTATGAATTACGATGGTAAGGAGCTTACCGAAAGTCACGCTGAGATTCTTTTAGATATTGAGTTGCGTGGAACTTCTACTTACGGGACATGTGATTTTCTTAACGTCTATGGGGGGACGGAGGGGGTGTTGATCGATTACAAAACGGGTATCAGTAAGATCGACACCCCCGATAAGAACTGGCAATCTAAAGCATACACGGTCGGTTGCTTTCAGCGATTCCCAGAACTTGAGACAATTGAGTTTGTTTTTTTCATTCCTCAAAGAAACGAGATCCTGTCTCACAAATTTAGTCGGTCGGATTTAGATGAGCTTATCGATGAGTTATCTTCTGTAATCCTTGAAGCCGAAAGAGTCAGACCTAAGTGGGATAGTGGAACTCCTGATTTGTCTGAACTTACCCCTACTGTTAACTGTAGGTTTTGTAAGTTCGAGGATATATGCCCCGCTCTAGGTGGATTGGTTGTTGAAGTAGCAAAGAAAATTAATCCTCATCTACCTGATGTAGATATTGATTCAACAGAAGACCCAGAAGTCTTAGAACAACTGTGGGCAATTGCTAAGATTGTAACTAACTGGGCAGATGGATTTAAGAAGAGAGCCGTCTCGCTTGCAGAAGATGGACTTGAGTTTCCAAACTTACGCCTCAAGAAAATGGCTGGGCGTAGAAATGTGACCGACAATAAAACCTTTATTTCGATTGCTGAAAAATATGGTGTTGACACTGAAACCATCCTAAGCCATGTAAGCTTTCCTCTTGCCAAGATTGCCAAAGCTGTTGGTGACACAGCAGACAAAGGTGGTAAGAAACAACTCGCTAATGAGTTTTTAGATTCCTGTGAAGAATCAGGGATCATCGAACATTCGCCCCAACGACGAACACTGTCGTAGGGAAAACAAGAAACAAGAAACAAGAAACAAGAAACACGATGAGTGAAAAAACTGAGCTTGCACACGCAGCTCCTACAAGCAGTCTGACAACATCCGCTATTTCGGATACGTTAGATCAAAGCGATATTGATATCCCAAGAGTCAATGTCGTTCAAAAGACCAGTGACATTACTGGTCCTGATGGAAACCCAGCACCGTATGGTTCTCTGGTATTAGATAAGCGAGTTATTCTCGCGCAACCTGAAGAAGCAATTCAAGTAGTTCCCCTAAGTGCAATCAAAGCATGGCGGGAAGATGTTCCGTTTGACTCGGATGACATCCCTAGAATTGCAAACTCTTCAGAGGAAAAGCAGCAACTCTCTATGGATTCGGAATACCCAATCCTTGAGTTCGCTGAAATCACTCTCTTGTTCAAAGGTGGTGATGACCCAGAAGCATTCCCTTTCCCACTCGGAAAAGACAACTATGCTATGGGTCGAATTAACGTAGCTAAGGATGCTTATAGGCAGACCTTTAAACGGCTTGCTACATTCGCAGTCTTCAACAAAAAGACTCCAATACACAAGCGTCTATGGAACTTCCAGTCAACTGCGATCACTCGCGGAAAGTATAGCTGGTTTGCTCCTTCTCTTACTATTACCAACGAAGAACCAAGTGATGAGGTCGTTGACTTTATTGGAGGTTACTTAGGATAATGGCTGAGATAACAGATGCAGAAGTTCTCAGCAATGAGATCCAAAAGTTGGAAGGCATCATATCCAAAATTGATGAAGCTCTTGTTGCAACCCAACATGATCTTCGCGTCACCAAAATGGTGAAAGAAGTTTTGGAAGAGTCCTTAGCAAATAGGCCGCAGCAAGAATTGATGGATATTCTTGGCATACCAGAAGTGGTAGAGCTTGCTTCTCCTGAAGCAACTGTGAAAGACACCGATAACTAACCAATTCCGACAAGGAAGGGGAATGCGGCGGCATAGGTAGTTGCTGGTTATTATCATCCCCCAAGGGGTAATCGCATAAAAGCCCCTACTACCCCGCCCTCTTTATCGGGGGTGGGGTATTTAATTTAAAGTATTATGGACAGATATATTTACGCAGTAGACTTTGAAACCTACTACGACAAAGAGTGTAGTATCAAAACACTGGGGACGCTTGGCTACTTTAGTCATCCTCAGTTTGACGCCTATATGGTTTCTGTTGTGGGGACTGATGGGACTAAGTTTGTAGGACACCCCAAAGACTTCGTGTGGGAGAAACTTAACGGACAAGTTGTGCTTTCGCATAACGCCAGCTTTGACGAGACGTTGTATTACTACGGGGTAAATCAGGAATGGTGGGACTCTTGTGATCCTTACGAGTGGCACTGCACGGCGGACTTAGCCGCTTACTGTAAGCTCCCAAGATCTTTGAAAGGGTCAACGGCAGAGTTGTTTGGTCTTACTGTAGATAAAAGCACGAGGGATAATATGTCAGGTAAGAGATGGGAGGAAATGACTTCTGAGTTCAAGGAGGAGGTTTGTGAATATGCCATCAAAGATAGTGAGCTTTGCTTGAAGTTATGGGAAACGCTTAGTGATAAATGGCCTGAGTTTGAAAGAAACGTAAGTAGTCTTAATAGAAAGATCGTTCAACAGGGTATCCCGATTGATGAGGATCTACTTAAAAAGCAACTCGAAACAATTAAATTGAAGCTCTTTGAAGCTGAAGAGAACATTCCTTGGTTGGGGGATAAACCCCTACTTAGTAGGGCGGCTTTTGATGAGCAATGTCTACTAGTTGGTATCAAGCCCCCAGTAAGTTTGGCTGCGACAGATGCAGAATCTCAACAGTGGATAGAATACCATAGTGGTGAGCATAAATGGATATCTGCTGTAAAAGACTGGAGAAGGATAAACTCCCTCAAGAAAAAGTTAGAAAGTTTTGATTATGCAACTATGCCCAACGGTAGGTATTACGGAGGGTGTATGTATTTTGGCGCACATACAGGAAGGTTTAGTGGGTCGGGCGGCAACTTAAATTTACAGAACTTACCCAGAGAAGAAATGTTTGGGGTAAACCTTAGACATTTAATAGCGCCCAATAATGACAAAAGATTAATTGCTGTAGACCTTTCTCAGATTGAAGTTCGGACTTTATGCTGGTTAGCTGGCGATTCCGAAATGTTGAAAGAGATTGAGCAAACAAATGATATCTACGAAGCATTCGCCATCAGGTTTGGAATGTGGAAATCAGAAGATGGATCTATTAAGAAAGAACCAAAACTTAGACATGCAGTAAAAGGGATGGTTCTTGGCTGTGGCTATGGCGCAGGTGCGACTAGGTTCTCTGAAATGTCTGGTATTTCTGAAGAGGAAGCGGGTAAGCGAGTAAAGAAATATCGGATGAAGATGAAGAAAGTTAAATCCCTATGGGAAGAATACACAGGTGAGATTGAAGGATCACATGTATCGAAGGCTGAATTTACAGTAGACCTGCCAAGTGGCAGGGTTATTAACTATGGCAGATTAAAATCTTTTGCTGAGGGTGGTCGTAACCATTATCTAACTAAAGTCCCAAGACATGGAAAGAGTGTCACCGTGCGTTTGTGGGGAGGACTTGTTGCGGAAAACGCTAGTCAGGCACTGGCGAGAGATATTTTTTCTGATATGCTGCTTCGCGTTGATAAAGCGGGGCATAAAATAATTATGCACGTTCACGACGAAATGGTTATTGAATCACACAAAGACGAAGCTGAAGAAACTCTCGCGGACATAATAAGGATTATGTCCAAACCACCACAATGGATACCCAACATTCCAGTAGAAGCAGAGGGGTCAATACTAACAAAATATGAAAAATGAAATACAGATACCTTAAAAACCTCAGAGATAAGAAATGCACGGCGTGTGATGACATGTCGAAGATTGTTTCAAGTAGGCCCACATTTAAATCTAAAGCAGCTTACAGAGAATGGTGTGGTAAGAAAACCACAGACCATTGCTTCTTTAGTATGTGCGAAGGACTTAACTCAGGCGCACGTATCGAAGGAGAGAATAAAGTAGTTAAGGTTCACGGGGTTGCTGCGGACTATGATGCTCCAGTTGATTGGGTGAATGCAGATAATATTATCGCGGCTAAGTGTGTCGGATGTATGCCCACATGGAGGGCTAAGACTTACAGCGGGTATATTCGTGTCTTGTTTGAGTTTGAGGAAGTATGTTCGGTCCCTCACTTTATCTACAAACCATTTATGGCAGAGCTGAAGAAGCTCATAAACTTTTCAAAGATCTTTGCAGGGTATGATAAGAAATCTGAAGAACCCTCTCAATACTTTGAACTAGGGACAGATTGGGTAAACCTTGGTGGCAAAGTCCCTCCTAGTGTTGTGCAGACTGCCTTGATTAAGGCGGCACAAAACAATCCCCCTGAGTCTAAAGAGACCTCGATACCTATTGAAGAAGTCGCGGCTGAGGTTGAGAAGAGATTTCCAAACAGGTGGATAGGAGACTTTGAAGTTGGATCTAGGGGTCCGTTGTTCTGGATTGATGACGGGATTGATCGTGAGGGTTGTCAGGTTTTTGAGGATGGTATGATCGTCTACTCAGACAGGGATCAACCTTGGAAAACATGGAGAGATATTTTTGGTAAGTCCTTTGTTAAAGAATATGAAGAGAAAAAAATGGGAGGACTGCTGGATGAGTATTGGTTCAATGGTAGGCAGTTCTTTAAACTTCTTCACGGTGCTGCTCAGATAATCCCAAGAGATCAACTCGTGCTTGAGTTAAGGCAGCGAGGGTTTAGACCAAAGACAAAGAAGGGGGAGAATATATCAGAAGTTGAAAACGCTATCTTAGTAATCAGCAATCAGAATAGGATTAATGAGATTGCGCCCGTTGTATTCAGAAGAGACAAGAGAGTTGTAGATTTCAATGGGTTGAGAATTTTAAATAGCTCAAACATCGAACCAATCATGCCAGCGGAGAGTGGTGATGTTAGTGAATGGCCTTGGCTCTATAAATTCTTTGACCAGTTCTTTGTGGATTCTACCCCTATAAGAACTAAGAATTATTTCTTTGCATGGATGAAGAGATTCCACAATGGCGTAATCAACAACAAAGAAGATCAAGGACAAGCATGCATATTTGTTGGGCCAGCTAAAATGGGTAAGACACTTATGTCTAATAAGATTATCGCGGCAGCAGTGGGCGGTTATGCTGATGCCAGTGATTATCTTTCTGGTGGAACTAAATTTAATAAAGACTTAGGTAGAGCTGCTTGTTGGGTCATTGATGACACAGTTAGTGCAGCTTCTTTTCAAGATCAGCGGCGAGCTACAGAACTTATTAAGAGGGGTGTAGCTAACCCAAGGATCGAGTTCATGGCTAAGTATGCTGATGCGGTTACTCTTCCGTGGGCAGGTAGGATTATTGTAAGTCTCAATGATGACGCTAATAGTATGAGTGTTATCCCAACACTTGACTCAAGCAATAAGGATAAACTTATGGCGTTTAAGATAAACCCCACACCTTTTAAGTTCCCTCCCAAGGAACAACTTGAGGCAATCATTGCACAAGAGCTTCCTCATTTTTTGAAATGGCTCGCCGATTGGAACCCACCTGTTGAAGTATTGGATGATGACAGGTTTGGCGTTAAAAGCTTTATCGACAAGAGTATTGCCCATGCCGCCTACGACAACTCAAGTAGATCACAAGTAGCAGAGCTTGTTGATTTCTTTGCCAAAGCTGCTCGTGAGAATGATATCGAAGGGGAGTGGAGCGGGACTTTAACTGAGTTCCAGCGAGCTTTACACACCTACAACAACGGCAGAACTTTAGGTTCCTCAAACAAAATTGAGTTCGTGCGGAATGGATTAGCACATATGGAAGATGGCGGTAAGTCCAACTTGAAACTTAGGCCCATCAAGTCTGTTGGTAAGGGCGGTGGTAAGATATGGACTATCAATATAGAGGAGAAATATGATATCGACTTTACAGAGAGTTCGCAGGACGCAGTGCTTCAATAGGTAGGTGATACCCATCAACCTTGTAAGTGAAGCCCCAGTCATCTGGCTCACCTCGTTTCTTATATTCACCCGACTTCTGAATCTTGTGTCCTGTAGCCCAACCAAGCATCCATGCTCTGGTAAAGTCTTTACGCACCCTGACAAAGTAGTAGGCGTTAGCAGGTAACTTTTTACCTTCAGCACAATTAACGGAAGCAGTGTAATGGGGTTGTGGTTTGCCAGCACAACTCTTGGCCTTCACATCTATCTTCCGTTTACCTAGTTCATAATCGTGGGTATATATTTTATCTCCCACGTATATGGCTTCAGGATACAGTTTTTCAAAAGCTACTTCTCCTAAGAACCCTGTCATCCTCCCTGCCCCTCTTGTAAATGAGTTAGGTAGCACCCCTAAATCTTCGCTTCGCTCGAACGCTTCTTTTATATCATTGCTGTTAGGCGTAAAAATAAGCATCCCCTTAGTCCTTGAAAACTGAGGGGGGAGCTTCTTGCGTTTCATCCGCTACTTATTCGTTTGCTAATTCTGTCCCAAGCAGGAAAAAATATTTCATCCATACAACGAACTATTGCTTCTTCCTCATAACGCTCGCAATACCCTAGTCCAGATATAGCGAACGCTGCGTGGATCATCTCGTGCCTCAAGGTTTCTATCATTTCTTTTCCCTTGAGGCTCTTATCTAGTGTTATGACTTTCTTCCTATTGGAATAAAGGCCGTAACAATCATCATCTCCTAAATCTCTAAACTGCACTCGGACTCTGATACCCGCGAGAGTGACGCTCTTGGGGATAACCATTACCCATAGAAGTTGTTAATTCCTTCCGCATATACCTTAGCTAATCTCCCGATATTAGACCTAATAAGATTCACATCATTTATATTGGAACCAAAGAATGGCTCGGCGATACAAGCATAACAAGGAGTCTTGCGAAGAAAGAGTGCTCCTCGTTGACCCCTACCCCGTGGCTTTACACCGCGTGAACGGAGTTCGGGGTATTCTTTTTCCATAGCCTCATTTAGTTTAGTGGCTAACCTTTTACCCCCGCGACTAGTTTCCCAATGCAACCACTCATGCCCTGTAGCTTTAGGGCCAGCAGCATTGAAATGAAATTCTATACATGCATCAACTTTGTCTTCTCGCATTTTACGAGATACATAATTCATAGCACCTACATAACTGACGGCATTGTAGTCATCATATATTTTGTAGGGGACTTTTAGATGAGGGGTGATTAATGGAATCAATTCCGAATTAAACTTGTGCTCACTTACGCTGTTATCTCCTACAGTGTAAGCTCCACTATCCCCTTGTCTGGAATGTCCTATAGCTAGTCCTATCATTTCTTATATTTAAAAATCAAACGGTAGAGCGATACCGCTGCTACTGCGATACCTAGAACAAGTGATATGACACGAAGCCAATATTCTATTTGCTCTTGCATCGATGCCGCTATCGCAATGGTAGGGGTCAAAGTCCCCAAAAGAGTGTCTATTAGTTTTGAGGAGTTCATTTGTTTCCAATAATAATTGCCCTTCGATAAGAGTAATCGCTGTGAAATTTATGTTCTTTCCTACCAGTCAATTTACCCTCAACAAAATGATACTGTGTGCCTTCAATCAGAGTTATAGTCGGAGGATCGTAAAGCGAACTGTCGTTCACGACTGAGTCTTTTGCCCAATCTTTCGATGCGCAACTTTGCAGAAGGACTGCCATTACTGGCAAGCTCATCAATCTCATCTTCGATCTCATCTAAATAACGTCTGTTCTTTGAATGCATATACGCCACAAAAGCTTCTAATGCGGCAGTTACTAAACGCATGAAGCGCATTACTTATCTTTGGCCTTTCCTACATTTAGCGCCAACCACTCAACAACCCGATATAGTTTGCGGACGATGCTATCGTCTTTAGGAGTTGGAGTTAGAGCGCAGAGAGCAGAAGCTGCTGCAACTACTGCGGTCAATGTAGCGAGAATACTTTCTTTGTTTTCGCTTAGATACTGAATTAGTTCTGTCATAATTTATAGTATGTTAGGGACGCGACTGTTTGATCCTGATGGATCAAAGAATATTGTTGGTTTTGCTGCTCCCCTATATGCGTCCAATTCTTCATCGAGGAGTTGCTTGCAAACGGACCAATGGTAATTAGCCCTTTCAATGTCTGCGTTGTCTTCTGCTACGCTGCCTAGTAATGCATGTTTTATTGCATTTAAGTTGCTAGGAAAAACAGGATCGTAGCTGTTAATTAATGTTTTAAACTTCCGCTTAACTAAAAGTCTCAGTGTCTTAGTGTTCGGCGTAAGGTTGTTATTGATCCTGTATCTTCTAAACCTGCTAACCTTATTGGATTCCTGAACATCTGCGAGGTGCAGCGTGTCGGTAGCATCCGCGTTATTAACAGCGGTAACTCTGACAGGAGCAGGTAAAGTGCTGTCACCATTTCTTATTTCTTCTATGGTGCTAAATAAAACAGTTGAAGTAACGGTGGCGGAAGTAGCTGTAGCTATAGTGGGTTCAAAAGTTACCGTTACAGGAGTAGAGCTATTATTTAAACCCGTTACCTGTATAAAGTCATTAGTGGTTCTAGGAAGTGTTGTCTCTGGAGCAATTGGTGTTACTTCAATTTTGTAGTATTTAGAAGCCTCTAGCTCATTAATAGTCGGGACAAACCCATCATCAACCAGACCATACATAGCCAATGTGGTCCCATCGTTATTTCTTCCAGTCAATCTATAATCGTGGAACTGAGATCTTACCTTTTCAGGTTCATTCTCAAGCAAAGCGGATACCACAGCCTCCCCTTCAGGAAGGGTGAAGTTGTCATCCGTTGTGCTAATTACGGTCTCATATAAAAGATCCCTCCACATGCCCATTGCATAAAGGCGTGGGAGAACAAGATTAAGCTCCTGCATGAAGCTTGAACCTACAGTTTTGTATTTAGAGAGGGCTTCTTCTACCCCCGCTACAGTCAAAGTAGCCATACCTAATGATAATGGCTAATTGTCTCAAGGTCAAGGTATCAACTTTATCAAGTATTTTGATAAGATTATTCAGCAGGTGGTATAGGATCAGGGCATGAATCAGTGAGATCTGAGTCAGGACACTTGACAAATTTCAATTCAGCACCATCGCTATTGCCCGAAGGAGGCTTGATAAACTGTAGTGTAGACCCGTCATATTTATACACCGTCACAGGTGAGGTAGTCGAAATTGCGCTCGTGCAAGAAAAGCTCCCCGCAGTGGTTGAGCTAATCCCCGTTACTGTAACGGCTGAGGTAACCCCTGTCACAGTGCTGGGTCCATTAATAGTTGTGATAGAAGCAGGTGTAGCTTCTAGGCCGCTATTTGTAATTTCATATCCTAAGACCCAATAACATGCCTCACTATTTCCTGAGTAGTTAGAAGTAGATGTTTCTACACAAATCTTAACCCAAGGCAATGTCTCCTCAGCTCCCCCAGCCCACATAGTATTGTGAGGAGTTCCCTGAATAATACTGTCATTTTCTATGCTATCAGTTGTATTGCATTTAATTACCTCGACAGTTCCGTTGTAAACTGTGTCTGTAGCTAATGTCTGAACAGTGACAGACTCGCAACTTAAATTCTGGAAACACTTAACTAATCCATCCTCCACAACGGCAACCCCCTTATCACCTATCTTCCAGTGCTTATTGTATCTGTTGCCGTAAACCTTTATTTCATCTCCAATAGTTTTTACTTGGACTTGAGCTAACCCAGACATTTTTTCGGGGTTGGGGGATGGCACCTCTTGACCCCTATCGTCGATACTTCTTAACTGATGGAAGTCTGTAGACTTTAAATACTGCTTATAAACATTGCTCCCAAATCCTATGTTTTGAAAGCTGTTGTATCCCGCTATCCACCACATAGGGCCGCGATGACCTTCTAATCCTCCTGCTAGGAGAACTTGCCTGTCTTCTTGCTTATCTAAATTTTCTCGCGCTTCTTTCTGATAAGCCTTTTCATTCAACTCATCGTTACCCCAATGGTTGCGATACAGCTTACCATCTCGAATCCAGCATATGGGTATATTGTATTCCCCATTATTAGCAACTAGTTCAAGCCTCGATTCATCTGGTGGAACAAAATGAGAACAGATTGGGGGGTAGCAACTACCATCATCTGCCATATCAATTTTCTTTAATCGATATGTAGGGCCATCCCCTGTGAATGGTTCCCCAGTATCTATGTCAAATCTCTGCTGCCCAGCATCATCGAGCTTAGGTTCAGATATAATCTGTCCGTGATTGTCAGTTGTGTATTGGGCATAGATGACACAATCATCTGATGTTTCTATAACCAAAGGAGTTAACTCATGTATTTTTACAGAGTGATTATTAATATCTGCATCGTTGTTGTTTAGCGGATGGATCTCATACAAGTGAGCTTTCGTTATACAAATCTTCTTGTCTCCTTCAGGCTCAAACCTATATGGCTCATGTTCTTGCCTATATACAAACTGATCGTGGCTAACTTCTTGCCCCGCAAAATTAGTTCTTGTTCCAAAGCTGTGATGAAAATCATCCTCACCCACAAGCATAGGGCTTGGCCTTATTTCTTCAACAGGCTCTAGCTGTGGCTCAGTTATGCTTACGTCTGCTGGGCTAACGCTCCCATCAATGTTTTCCTCTACATCTCCTTCAGAGGATCTAGAAAAAAATCTTTGTAAGCTTTTGAATATACCATCCGCCATATTACTCGTAGCTAGGCTTATGCACAGTCCACTTAGTTCTTAAATAACCGCCTCTTGCTGGTTCCTGAGTATCTTTAGCCACATGCGTATCAGGTATGGTGGGAGGGTTTGTCACAGGAATATTTTTCACATAGGCGGCATACTTGTAGACTGGGTCTACTGTCCCAGTTGTGCAAGTAAGTGACCCCCCATTCATCAAACATGGTGGGATGTTAACCCTAACGTATGGAGTCCCGAAGGTGAATGATTGAGGCTCAAAGTTCTGGACTTCAGGCTTGCCACCATTAGATGCGTCGAACTTATTTGGAGACCAAGACACTTCTACATCAGTAGTGCAAGACCCTCTAAAAGCCTCTGGATTCATATGGTAATCAACAAAGGCTAGGTTTTGACCATCATGTCTTTCCCAGTTAACTATTTCAATACCCGCCAGAACAGGGGGAAAAGTATGATCCATAGCAGTTGAGTAACTATCTATGGTTATGTTTTTTCCTGTTGCGGGGACTCCTGCAATAACTTCTTTCTTTACTACTTCAAACCAGTCGGCGGATATCTGTCTTCCTTCTCTGTAGTAACCTATTCTTTTCCCATCTGAATCTCTTGTATTTGTTTTCCAAAACACATGCCCTCCGTCAGCAATCAAAGATTCTATTGTGGCACTGGTCGCGGGAGTAGTGGTGCTGTCAGATATTGTCTCGCCTTTGAAGTGATAGCTTACAGTCTGTGTTAAGTTGTAATGCGATAAATTATCCCATGCTAAAGTCTCTACATTTTCTGGGACAAAGTATGTCCGCTGCTCTACAACAAACACACCATCAAGCTCTTTGTCTCCAATCCGTTTCTGCTCTCTGCCCATGAGCTTATACCCCTTACCAGTAAAGTTGGCAGAGGTAGGCGCAACAGGCATGTCTGTCCCTGCTGCATGATCGGCAGAGTCTTCAGTAAATGAAGATCTAAGATCCACATAAGTTCGGACAACTGTATTAAACTTCGTCTGCCCCAAGCTTGCTTGAGAGTATTCAAAGTTATATTCGTCCTGAGAAGATCTAGTGTTAACGTAGAAATAATAATAAAGCTGACCATTAGGATCAGCTTGACGAACGTGGGCAAGAATGTGGTTAGGAAAGTTTACTGTATCTGGGTGCGCCGTCCCATAAGCAGGTGGTGTCTTCCCCACCCGCTGGGCATCTACAGTCTCATAAAACAGTAAGTCTTGAACATTCGGCGAAACGAATGTTAAGACTGTCTGTCTTTGAGGACTGGGTTGATTCCTTTGAACAGGCATTACTCCTCAACTTCTTCTAATTCCTCTACCTCTTTTGGTTCTTCTTCAGCTCCTTCATTGAGGGCGGAAGCAAATTTTCCAATGAGGAAACTACCTGCCCCCGCAACTTTCCCCCCACCCAGTGTAGGGTGCTTAATAGCGATATCAATAAGTTGGATAGTGGCTGCGAGTTGGTTATTATCTAATTCAATGCTTTTCATATGTTAGGGAAATTACGGGGCTATGGTTGTTTTTTCAAGGTTTTTAAACGAAAAAAGATTTGAGATGTCCAACTCTAAGCTTGGGGACTACAAGTGGTTTTATTCCTGTCGTAGCATAACAGTTATTACAGAAACTTACATCCTCAAATGACATATCTCTCACATCGATTTTGCCCCCTTTTTTGTCCTTACACCCTTTGATTTCTACAGGATTGAGCGGGTAATAAGGGTATTCCATTTGTTCATAAATAGATCTATGAACTTTGGTGAATCCAAACCCACACCAGTCTACCTTAATTAACTTCGATGGTGCCTCTTCTGCTTTTTTCTCCATGAAATCCCCAGATAGAAAGGGCATATGTAAATGCTCACGGAAGTAATCTTCATTCCACTTGCCCACCATTGCCGTATCCGATTGGTCAGATTTATACCACCCCGTCACAAATTTATGTTTGGGGTCTATGCGGTGTAAGTATTCTACTTGTTCGATGGTGAACTGAATATCTGAATCAATCCAAAACAACCATTCAGCTTCTACGGGTCTTGTGTCGTAGTTTCCTCTGCCTCCTGTGGCTAAGAAATTTCTAGCGAAATTTAAGAACAAACCACTACAGGTAAATATCTGTGAATTGTTTTTCTCGCACCAAGACTGAAGCTCTAGGTATTGTTGAAATAACTTACCATCTATACCTCTATGATCTATTGGGATTAAAAATACTGTATTAAGCATTGGCTAAAGATTCGATGTATTCGACTGAGGAAGTGTCCACTTCAGCAGGGCTTTCTGCTATGGCCTCCTCCTCTTCATCTTCTTCAACATCAACCTCTATGACAAGTTTATCAATATCTTTTCTCTCCCCATAAACAACGTAGTAGTAATTCAAAGGCTCATCAGTATTTGATCCGACAACAACATCTCCATTGGCCTCCATAGAAGAAACAAAGAGACATTGATTAGGCCCAATAGCTGTAAGCTCTACTGACATACTATCGGGATCTACTAACCCGTCCCAGTAATCAGGCATCGTTATAGTGGAAGAAGTGCTCTTGCCTCGGAAGTATACTCCAATCTCTGGTCCCTCAAGACAGGCGTGAACAAGCTGCTTGTTTTCTTTTGTCGGGTGATCAATTACGAAACTCTTATAAGATCCTTGAATGCTACCATTGACTTGTAGTGCGTAGTAACCCGATACAGAACTGGTTCCTATACCTACGTTGCCTTGGATAAGCATTCCGTTAGTAGGAGCCGTAGCTGAAGTATAACTAGCTCCGATAGCTACACCCCCATTAACTGCGAGTTTGCTCGAAGCAGTTGTAGTTCCTATTGCAAAATTACCTCCGCTAGTAATCGCACTCTGCACCCCACTACTAGAACTTCCTCCATTCGGTCTGAATCTAAACCCTTTCCCAGATGCCGCAGCAAAATACATTTGATCAGCAGCTTTAGCAAAGATTCTATGGTGACCATTTGTTAAGTTAGTTGTTCCAATTCCGAATGCTCCGTAGTCCCCACCAAAAGTGCCATCAACATCAATCTTACTGTTTGCATCAGTGATAGTGACATCAGCTAAAGAAGCGTTGCTTCCTGATTTGTAAAATGTAGAAGCATGATTCCCATCTAGTTTATCCGCATCTAAACCAGATCCAGATCCATCTACAGTCTTGATAAGAGTAAGGATCTCACTAGCTGTCTGATCGGCTGTAGCTCCGCTTTCAATACCGTCCAACTTAGAGTGGTCGGCGTTTGTGAAATTGTTATCTGTTTGTGAAGCTACAGAGAAGTCGAGAGTCCCATCTGAGTCTTGGTAGGTAACGGTAATCCCACTC
>Ga0163110_10000097_pt1 | contig 36757 bp, 22 predicted proteins | sample CRUFie1St17metaG_FD_108703 | JGI IMG/M metagenome (GOLD analysis project Ga0163110, IMG submission 108703) | Marine microbial communities from the Costa Rica Dome - CRUD Field 142mm St17 metaG | ecosystem: Environmental > Aquatic > Marine > Oceanic > Photic zone | place: Costa Rica: the Eastern...
ATATGGGTAATGTATACGAATCTCTCCTATTTGGCCTGAATGGACCCGCGATTCCATTGCCTGGAACTTTATGTGGGCACGATCCGTTTGAATCGAATGAGGATGCTTCGAATGCTAAGCTGTTGCCTCTGAGCGGAATCAATAAGAACGCCCGTCTATGCCCTTCGGGGGATGAAGATTGGTACTACTTTGTGGTAGGAACGAAGAACAACATCAGCCTGAAGCTTTCGGCCTTGCCTGCGAATTACCATTTAGAAGTATATGATGCCAATGAAGCATTGGTAACAGGCTCTTACAATAATGAAACAGACAATGAATTGGTATGGTTGAATGCCTTGCCAATGGGAGCGAATTATTACGTGCGGGTATATGGATACCAAGGCGCGTCTAGTGAAGAAGGATATAAGCTGAAGTTGCAAGCACGGAATACGCCTTTTACAAACCCAAGTTTGGTGAAGGATACGGATAAGACCTTGGCAGGAGAAGATACAGAGAGCCTAGAAGAGAGTTTGGTGGAAGAGCAAAGCATTCATCATATATCAATCTATCCGAATCCTGCAAACGATTGGGTGAACATGGATTTCTTTGCTGCCTTTGAAGGAGAAGCAAAGTTTCGATTGATTGATGTATTGGGGCATCCCTTGACGGATTGGCAAGAGAATATTCGGACAGGCGCGAATCAGGTTCGCTTTGATGTGACTGATTATTCCGCTGGAATCTACTATATAGAAGTACGTTTTGGAGAAGCAATTTTTGTGAATCGGGTGGTGAAGTATTAGTGCGTACGAGAAGCATTGCAAGTATTATTGTTTAGACTATTTGATTGAGATAGCTATGAAACATCGTTACCTCTCCTTGTTGATATGCATCTGTTTATGGGGAGTAGAGGCTACCTATGGACAGAGTTTTGATTTGCGGTTGGCGAATGAGTGTGCATCCGCAGGTTTTTTCTCCGTAGATATAGAAATAAAGGCCAATGGTTCAGTCTTTGACCTAGGCTCAAGTGCCTTGTATTTCGACTATAATGCGTCTGTATTAGGAGCTCCTTTCTTATTGACAGATTATAATTATGTAGGACTGATTGATTCCTCACTTTGTCCTGGAGGAGGATGTGTATACGATGAAGATTACCAAATATTTAATGCGGTAGGCCGAACGGGGATTGGCATCAATCTATTTACGGTTTCTAATGGGGCAGAAGTTCCCATGACTTTTACCCGAATCTTACGCCTACGCTTCCCTATCTTAGATTCTACAGGAACAGTGGGGATTGTATGGCGAAGCCCTTCTATGGTTGTTGCCCCTACGGTCATCAAGGGGGAAGACCAAATTACAGATATAACAGCGAATGTATTGAGCGGATTGGATATCCAACCCATTGATACAATTGCGCCTATTATTACGGTCTGTGATTTAGATACGACCTTGATGGGGGATGCAGGCGTTTGTGGAACGGTTCTCACATGGTCTGAGCCGAACTTCTTTGATCAATGTGGCATCCGAACCATCTCCGTTTCAGATACATCGGGCAGTTTCTTCCCTGTAGGAGCCACGACTGTAAGCTATTCAATTGATGATTATAGCGGCAATACGGCAAGTTGTAGTTTTGTGGTGACAGTGACAGATGTAGATGACCCTACGATTACTTGTCCTGCTGACATTACCCAATCTAATGATGCAGGAATGTGTGCTGCAGTGGTTACATGGGATCCGCCCACGGTTTCGGACAATTGTGGGAGCCCTACTTTGACGAGTTCTGCCAATTCAGGAGATAGCTTTCCATTAGGCACAACCTCCGTTTCGTATACCGCAACAGATGGCGATGCTAATTCGGTAGGCTGTAGCTTTAATGTAACAGTGACAGATGATGAATCGCCTAGCTTAGGGAGTTGTCCTGTTGATCAAACGGTAGGAGCGGATGCAGGCAATTGTTCGGCTGTTGTGATGTGGACGGCCCCTTCTCCAAGCGACAATTGTGCGCTTATGTCGGTTACGAGTGATGGAAGTTCGGGTGATAGCTTTGATCTTGGTACAACGACTGTCAGCTATACCGCTACAGACTCCGCAGGGAATACGGCGGCTTGTAGCTTCAATATTACCGTATTGGATAATGAAATGCCGAGCCTTACCGCTTGTCCTTCAGATATAAGCCTGAGTGCAGATGTCGGGACTTGTGCCGCAGCCGTGACGTGGGTTCCTCCTACATCGGCAGATAATTGTGCATTGATGTCGGTGAGCAGCACTGGCAATTCGGGCGATAGCTTTGCGGTGGGTACCACGACTGTAACCTATACTGCAACGGATTCTTCTTCGAATACGGCTACCTGTAATTTCAATATAACCGTGACAGATGATGAAAATCCAAGCTTTGCTTCTTGCCCAACTGATGTAACTACCTCCACAGAAGTGGGTTCATGTGATGTCGTGGTACAATGGAGCTCCATTCCGATTGCGAGTGATAATTGTGGAGTTGCGAGTGTGGATTCGACCCATGCTTCTGGAAGCGTTTTTTCTATCGGAACAACCCCTGTGACCTATACCGTGACCGACATTTCTGGTAATACAACGGTTTGTGCCTTTTCTATTACGGTAAATGACAACCAAAACCCCTCCATGAGTTGTCCTGCTGACATGACAGCAACAACTGCTTCGGGGGCTAGTATGGCCAGTGTTGTGGTACCTGTACCAACTACGAGTGATAACTGTAGCATTGCCTCAATTACCAATACCTACAATGCAGGAAGCAATGCTTCTGATGATTATCCCATTGGTTTGACGACGGTTACCTTTATTGCTACAGATGTAGGAGGGAATACAGACAATTGCTCGCTGAATATTACCGTTGTAGATGGTTCGCCAACAATTACTTGCCCCTCAAATATTAGCCAAGGCAATGATGTAGGGCAATGTAATGCAGCCGTGACGGTGCCTCAACCTACTCCTGGCGGTTCCTACCCTGGGTCGTCGATTGTGAATGACTATAACAATACCTCTAATGCAAGTGATACCTACCCATTAGGAAATACGACTGTTACCTTTACATTGACAGATATGGTCGGTACAACGGCGAGCTGTTCGATGACAGTTTCTGTATCAGATATGGAAGCTCCTATTATCTCGGCTTGTCCTGATCAGACCTTGTCTGCAGATGGAGTCGGGTGTACAGTGAGTGCATTTACCGATATTAGCTATGCTGATAATTGTGTAGGGGCAACCGTCAGCTACTCACCTGGAGGGCCGTATGCAGAAGGATCTAATTCTATTACAGCAGTTGTGATAGACGCTGCCGCCAATATTAGTACCTGTAACTTCACCTTGCTTGTGGAACCTAGTTTAACGGTAGATGGGGGGAATGATGTGGTCTTATGCGATGACCTAACCACTACTTTGAATGCAATGGCTTCAGGGGCTACAGGAACGGTGAGCTATGCGTGGCAGGCAGGTTCGACGAATTTGGGAACGAATGCAAGCCTTACGGTTACAATTGATTCCTTGACAGTCTACCAAGTGACAGCGACAGACGATAATTGTTCGGTATCGGATGAGGTTATCGTAAATGCTGCTTTCCTCGGTCGAGATTGTGAGAATGCACATGTGGTAGATGGATTGTCTTTCAAGGAAACGGGCTTAACTACCCAATGCCGTGGAAATGATTACAGTGACGCGGATGCTTGCGGAAGTACATATATGAATGAGGCCGATTATGTATTTTCCTATACACCCATCGCAGATCAATATGTTCAGGTACAAATAACGAATAGCGATTTGAATGTGGGGGTGTTTGTACTAGATGGTTGTCCTGACAATGGGGGAACGCAATGTGTCGGGCAAGCCAATTCGCCCGCAGGAAATCCTAGTTTGAACAATGTGAGTTTGATGGGAGGAACAACCTACTATATCGTCGTTTCAAGCCTCACAGGCCAAAGCTTCACCCCTTTTGATATTCGAATTGATAGCATTGCGGCTCCTGTTTGTGGGCGCGATGCCTTCGAACCGAACGATGTGGTAAGCGCAGCAGCTCCTATGCCCACGATAGGCATCCACAGAAATGCTGAGATTTGCCCTGTAACCGATAGAGATTGGTTCCAATATAAAGTAGGCACAAAAAGAAGTATCGCTGTGAAATTGTACGAACTTCCTGAGAATTATGACCTATGGGTGTATGACTCTGAACTTTCGCTATTGGGTAGCTCATTGTCTCTGGGAACGGCAGATGAAAGAGTAGTATTGAACAACCTCATCACAGGGGATACGCTCTATATCGAAGTGGCTAGTTCTGAAGGTGCCTTTAGCAATGAGAGTTATAATTTGCATGTGCAAAGTCGGAATGTGCCTTTTACGAATGTATCTATCTTGAAAGATGATGAGGGAGGCAAAGAGGTTGAGGAGGCTTTAGGAGGAATTCCTGCTGTTTCGGTATATCCGAACCCAACCAAAGGAGAGCTATTTGTTCGGATTGATGGAGGAGAAGGGCAGGCCGAATGGGTATTATACGATGCACTAGGTAAACTAGCAATTCGAGAAACATGGGATGCACAAGAAACGCCTTTACACCTGATCAAATTGCCGAAGCTTACACAAGGGATTTACTATTATTCATTGCGAATCGGCAATCAATTGATACAGAATAAGGTAGTGTATGAATAGGGGATAAAGCTTTTGTATAGAATTCCTCAATTTTTGTTTCGGGTATACCTGTTGCACTGCAGCAGGTATACCCGAAAGCTTTCTGGCTTGCCTGTCGCACTGCAGCAGGTATACGCTAAAGGTTTCTGGCTTGCCTGTCGCATTGCAACAGGTATACGCTAAAGGTTTCTGGCTTGCCTGTCGCATTGCAGCAGGTATACGCTAAAGGTTTCTGGCTTGCCTGTTGCATTGCAACAGGTATACGCTAAAGGTTTCTGGCTTGCCTGTTGCACTGCAGCAGGTATACGCTAAAGGTTTCTGGCTTGCCTGTTGCACTGCAGCAGGTATACGCTAAAGCTTTCTGGCTTGCCTGTTGCATTGCAGCAGGTATACGCTAAAGGTTTCTGGCTTGCCTATGCACTGCAGCAGGTATACGCTAAAGGTTTCTGGCTTGCCTGTATCAGTGACACAGGCACCCGACAAAGCGTTATCATATACCTATATTACTGATACAGGCGTATGATAAATTGTACACATCTTCCTGAAGTAAGAACCCTCACCTATCATAATTGACAGTTTGGTACATAACCTATAAGCAGGGGAGTGTCGCTATCTCCTTCCGCCATTATAAGGAGGGAAGGTACATATTTAATTCCCTTAACGTTATTAAATAATACGATATTCATATAAATAAAACCGACTCTACCTTAGGGGAATACCTCGCTAAAATCGACTACTATGAAGTACTGTTCTACCCTAAAAAACCTATTCCTGTTATATGTGCTGGCTATTTGGACAATGTCAACAACCATTGGTCAAGTAACGCTATTGAATGAAGATTTTTCTACGGCTACAGGCACAACTGCTCCTACAGGTTGGAGCAATGTAAGTGCTGGAAGCAATGCGGCTGGACTTTGGTCGTTTGGTACAATCGGCGGACAAAGCCTTGATGGTTCCAATATGGCCTACTTTGATGATGATGGATTCGACAATGATGGGGGAGAAGTCCCACAACTGACTTCCCCAGCGATAAATGCTGCGGGTTACTCCTCGGCAACCCTAGAATTTGATTATAACTATCGCCAAATTAACAATGTCCAAAATTCCTTTACCATAGATGTATGGGATGGAACCAGTTGGCAGAATGTCCAAACGGTTAGCTCGGATGAATGTGGCAACTGGGGATGCTCTTATCCACATGCAAGTATAGACATCACTGCTCACCTAAATAGTGCCCTGCAAGTTCGATTTGTGTTTGATGATGGCAATGATTGGGCTTGGTATGTGGGGATAGACAATGTGTCGATTCGGGCAACCAACTCTACCCCAATTGACCTTCGACTTACAGCCATCACCCAACCTGTAACTTCCTCCACCTGTGGGTTTTCTTCCACGGATCGTGTTGAGGCAACTTTCCTCAACCAAGGAACCAATACCCTCACTATGGCAACCTTTGAATATAACCTCAACAATGCAGGTTGGCAGAGCCTTGGGGTATGGACGGGTTCTTTGGCACAAGGCCAAGGGGATACGTTCTTGTCTGATCCTGTGCTAGACCTGAGTGCAGGAGGGAGTTATTCGCTTTCGGTACGGGCACGAACGCCAGGCGAATCAGATACTGCCGACAATGAACTCAGTATTATGTTCCAAAATGCCTTTATGAATATGTATCCCTATACGGAGGATTTCGAAAGCCTTTCTCCCTGTGGAGGCGGCGTTTCGTGTGTCGTAAATGGGGATTGTAATACCTTACAAAATGGATGGATCAATGACCCAATGAATGATGATACAGATTGGAGTATTGCCCAAGGAGCAACGGCGACCTCAGGCACAGGCCCAATGGGCGATCATTCTACAGGCGGATCGTCTTCAGGGGTATATTTATATATGGAGTCTTCAGGCTGTTCGGGTCAGGAGGCTGCGCTTATTCGAGAGTGCCTCGATATCGATGCGGTTCCGAATCCATGGCTGAGCTTCTGGTATCATGCGTATGGGGCAGATATGGGACGTCTATATGTGGATGTATATAGCAATGGTAGTTGGACGAATGGGGTTTGGTCTATTGTCGGCCAACAACAAACGGCTGCTACAGATGATTGGCGACAAGGAGAGGTGGATTTATCCTCTTACAAAGGGAGTGGCACAATTAGTATTCGCTTCCGTTCTGAAACAGGAGTCGGCCCCCGTAGTGATATGGCATTGGATGATATTCGGGTATGGGATCGCCCCGATTTGTCTATTACAGGATCGTCTTTTGTGTGTGCCATGGGCAGCACCACGCTTACAGCGATGGTTAGCGGAGGCTCTGGGGCGTATACGCTCGATTGGCAAGATGAAAATGGGACGGCTCTGGGAAGCTCCTCTTCTATTAGTGTAAGCCCAATGGCTACCACAGATTATATTTTAGCGGTAGACGATGGAGTAGGAGTCGTTACGGATACCTTTACCCTTACAGTTTCGGGAGGGACTGATGCAGTCGCAAATGCTTCCTCCACAAGCTTAATTGCAGATGTTGCTTGTTCCGATGGAAATGGTTGGATGCATTATTACCATTCCTCCACAGGAACCCTCATCCTATCCTTGAATACCCAAGGGCAAAACATTGGGAATATAGGCGATCAGGGATTCGAAGTGAGTAGTTCGACTACGGCTGACTATGGTAGTGGGCTCGGTACCGAAATTAACGCTCCCTATGTCACCAATCAGGGAGGTTGGTTTGTCATGAACCGCTATTGGAATGTAATCCCTATCTCCCAACCCACATCCCCTGTAAGCGTTCGCTTCTATTATACCCCCGCAGACATGACTGACCTACAAGGTTCTCTAGGGACTTCATTGAATCCACAAGATCTATATCTGTATAAATTAGATGGCCTTGCTGATCCTAATCCTGACAATGGACATGCAGGCGTAACCCCTAGCCAATACAATCAATATACCTATGGAGCATCGGCTAGTACCACAACATGGACGGAGGGTATCTACAATGGCAATCTCTATGCAGAGTTTGAGGTAGAAAGCTTCTCTGGAGGCGGGGCTGGGGCAGGAACCAATTCGGGGGCATTCCCTATCACTCTGTTGAACTTCGAAGGGGATTACGTAGATCATATGGTTGAGATTGAGTGGGAGGCAGTTGCCGAATCTTTAGGAGAACGCTTCGTGCTCGAACATAGCATTGACCAGCTTGCTTTCTATGAGCTTTCAGAGGTACCTGTAGACGAACTTGGCCAACAAACATATACGTATTACCATCGCTATCCTGTCGTTGGACTCAATTACTATCGATTGAAAATGATTGACGAAACCCAAGAGTTCTCCTATTCTGGAACGATTGAGTTGAAGATTGCACCTTCAGGAGGCTATGTACGTATGTTCCCTAACCCCACTACAGGCATTGTCCAATTGGAGATGTTGGGATTGAATGAGGGGAGTGTATTCTTCCAATTGTTTAGCGTCACAGGTGAGCAGGTTCATGAAGAACGATGGCGCATTGAAGGAAATACCCTCCAATCGGTTGATCTAAGTGGTTATCCTAAAGGGATTTACCTTTATAAGGTCTTCCAAGGCTCCTATCAATTGCAAGGAAAACTCATTGTCACAGAATAAAGAAGCTTTTGCTTTTGAAGGATAAAACGCTAGTGAATTTTCTTTCACTAGCGTTTTGTGCGTATAGAGAGGAGCCATTAGGCTCATAACCCTGAGGTCGGGGGTTCGAATCCCTCCTTCTCCGTCTATAGAGATAGGATACCTGCCCGCCACGCATGCTGTCGCGGGATTTTCATTCTGGAAACAGGGGTTGAAATCGAAGGTATGAAAGAGCAAAATAGGAACGGATAAACTTGAATGGACTGCCTGTCACGCATGAGGGCGCGGGTTCGAGTCCCTGAAACAGGGGTTGAATTCGAAAGTATGAAGGGGCAAAATAGAAACGGGCAACCCTTCTCAGGATTGCCCGTCTCTATTTCAGATATATACAATACTCTGTGTATTAGCGAAGCTTAAAGACAAATTCTCCTCCCATATCTCCTACATTGCGCAATGCTCCATTGCGAGGGGTTTGACTGCTGTTTCGGGCAACAATACGCTTGACGTATTGCTCCAATTCAGAAGAAGGGAAAGCGGGTTCTTGGTTGGTGCGCAGATAGGTTAGGAACGCTTCTACAAACGGGCTATCATCACTTACTAACTCCAATCGACCCGAAACCAATGCTCGTCGAGAACGGAACTTCTCCACATTGCTTGCCAAATCTCCCCGACGCTTTTCATCTAGCAATGAACCTGAGAAACAAGCATCTGCAACAATGAAGGTATGCTTAGTCCCAAGTCGCTTGACAAAGGTAAGCAGATCCGAATTAGATAGATAGGTTGTAGGTTGATTGACCCGTGCGTCTACAGGAATCCAATAGCCTTCCTCTAGCACATCATCATAATAACCATGACCCGCAAAGTATATCATCAGGTTGTCATTCGACTGAATCTTGCCAATGAGTTCAACGAATGCCTCTCGTATCTTTTCCTTGGTTGCATCGGCATCATAAAGCACCTTCGTATAGGGCGAGTCGAATTGGTAACGACTCGAAAGCTCTTGCTTCACCGATCTCGCATCCGATACGGCATTGTCTAAGGTATTCCACTCCTCATACGCATTGATTCCAATGACGAGCAGGTAATTATGCCCTTCATTCTGAGAGGCAGAGGTTTGGCGTAGCTTATCTTGTGCTTTCTTCTTATCGGTCAAGGCATCTTGGAATCCTGGATCAATCTCCAATGCCCTATTGAAGTCAGCAATGGCCTTGTTGTATTGCCCTAAGCCCATATAGGCTGCCCCACGGGTATGATAGGTATTGGGATCACGTTCAAGTGCCAATGCTTTATTTGCGTCATTGATCGCCTCTCCGTATCGCCCAAGTAGGTACTTCGACCAACCTCGGTTGTTGTATGCCGCGGCATAATTGGGGTCGAGCTTGAGCGCTTTGGTATATAAGCGAACCTTTGTGTAGAGATTGCTGGTATTCAATGCCATCTCAAAATAGTCCTTTGCGGTAAGCTGAGATTGGTTATTGAGCTTTTCCTGCGCCCTTTCCTTGTCCTCTCTAGCATCCTCAAAATCAGGGGCAATGGCTAAGGCGCGATCGAAGTCGCCAATCGCCTCTTTGTATCGCCCCAAATTCATATAGCACGCACCGCGTGTATGATAGGTATACTCATTTCGTTCCAGCGATAAGGACTTGGTTGCATCCTTGATCCCCTCTTCATAGGATCCTAGTTTATATTTTGCCCACCCACGGTTGTTATAAGCGGCCGCATGATTGGGCTTCAGCTGAATCACCTTGGAATACAGCCGAACCTTCTCTCTAAAGTCATTGGTCTTGCGTGCCATCTGGAAATAGTCGCTCGCTGATAAAGCGGTTTGTAGTTCCTTTAGCTTTGCTTCAGCCTTCCGTTTGTCGAGCTTTGCTTCCTCCAGATTCGGGTCAATGGCCAAGGCTTTATTGAAGTCATTAATGGCCAATTGGTATTTCTTGAGTCCCATATAAATGGAACCTCGGGTATGGTAGGCGTCTTTATCCTTGTCTAGGCGAATGGATTGGTTGGCATCCAATAAAGCCGATTGGTATCGCCCCAACTTGTACTTCGCCCAAGCCCTATTGTTGTAGGCAGGTGCCATACCTGGGTCTAGCTCAATTGCCTTGGTATAAAGCCGAATCTTATCATTTTGGTCGCTTGCCTTTAAGCCTCGCTCAAAATAGGTTTCGGCAGATACTACAGGGTTTGTAGGGGTAGTAGTGGTATTTGTGGGGATAACATTCGCCTTCTTGAGATAAGACCGAAGGTTCGTAGCGGTATACCCAACGGCTTGGTATTGTTGGTTGGTGAATTTATTGCAGCACTTCGAAGGAGCATAAGACATATAGTTGTTCACCATTGGGCGATATGTCTGTCCATTTGCATCCCTTGCGTTTCCTACATACTGACAATTAGAGTTTACATTATTGTACGAAAGCTTAGGGTCGGCAGGGGTATCACAAAGCCCGTCTCCTTCATCACGGCAATTGTTCCCATTCACCAACTCTTGCGTTCGGTATGTATTAGAAGATCCATGCGTATGAAGAAGCCCAAAGTAATGCCCAAATTCATGTATAAGGGTCATCCCATTGTCCATACATTTCCGATCCATCACCAATCGATCAATATTGCCATAGGTATACCCATTGGGCATATATGCGTATCCGCAGAGATTGGCGTAGCCTCCCCCCGATGAGATGGTATTGACAATGTATAGGTTGATCATATTCGGTAGGTCTCTAGATCCTAGTCCGCTATCCTCTTGCTCCTTTTGGAACTCATAGTATTTATCACTCTTGATATACTTAATCTGACTATTAGGAATGAGACGAACGTTGGCTTTGGTAAAGTACTGATTCAATCGGGAGAATGCGGTTTTCAGATTTTCTTTTCGGTAGCCACCCGTTCCGTCTGAGCGTGTCACAATATGAACTTGTACGGCGAATGTGCGTTCTCCCCGCATTTTACTAATCTCGAACCCGCGCATCTTGGGCTGTTCGGCCTGTATGGCAGATTCTTGCTCCTCTGTTAAGTCGGTTCCACAACCTTGGCCAAAGGCTGTAGGCATAAAGCATCCTAGGAGGAAGAAAGAGCAGAGTAATAAATAACGCATGGTTTTCAGCTTTGTGGTTTATCGTCTTACTTAATTACGTTAAAAACGCTTCGAATGTTGTATAGTCAAAGTGCATAAAGAAGACTTTTGCTATTATTTTAGGCGGCTTATCATTATCCTAGTCGATTTTACACAACTTGCGAATCCATGATCTGCCCCTTCATATCTGCGAAATACGGTAAATTTGTAGTATTTCTACCTATCCAGCATCCAGAGGCGTACCAATGAAAGTGCAGAGAAATGCGTGCCAATGAAAGATAATTGTGAATTTCGTTCGTCATTTTCTAAATGTCTTGGTACGCTTTTCGTTCACGTTTTAGAAATAGTCGAAATTATATTACTACACATCCCTAATGAAAAGAATCACCACACTTCTCATCCTCTGTCTTACCTTCTTTTATACCCATAGTCAAAATGATGTTGGGCTAGCCTTTCACGTCGGAATTGGAACCCCTTTTGGAGGCGATGGCTATGTATTCGAACCCAATTCTCCTCCGCCCCATGAGGAGTTTGCGGCTACCTTCGGGGCTAAACTTGCATACTTCGTGACGAACCGTAGTTGGATTAGCCTTGGGGCAATGTATGGTAGACAGAATTCACACTTCCATGCAAACTATAATGGGGAGGAGTATACGGCAGACTATAAGTATCGCTTTATTAATATCCCCTTGACTTTCACGCAGGAAACGATTTCCCACCTGAAAGGGCGTGTCTATACAGAATATACCCTAGGGCTTGGGGTCAATGTCGGAAATCTATTGGATGAACAACGGGGGCGTATTCCTAATTCTCCCTTGACCTACCTCACAGATGTTGAGCAAAGATGGCGGGTTCAGCCTGAGTTCATCGTGGGTATTGGGTGGAGCTTCCGAACCAAGGAGTTGGGCAAGTTTCATATAGACTTGATGCTGCATGCTACTCCTTTAAAAAACCACCTCTACTTTGCCAAGATTTCAGATGGAGACGCTTATGATTTTACGGCAGGTAGTACCCTGTTTCCCCGACGTGCTATGGTAGAGTTTAGCTATTTCCCTCGATTCGGGAGCGGTTCCAATGCTTTCCGACCTTGTAAAGCTGGGCATTAATATACGCTCTATCCTTCTGCCCCTTTTCAATATCCAACTGCTTTTCATAAAGACATTTTGTGTAACTTTGCAAAACTTTTAGGAAACCTAATAAGTTGTTCATATGCAAGTAATAGGAGTAAAGGAACTTAGTAATTTCCTGAAAGAATATTGCTTGATTCACCTTTCAATTTAGCTGAAACTATGGAGAAGGATAAGAAGACACATCTGAAACAATTGATGAGTGAACGAATTTTACTGTTGGATGGAGCCATGGGCACCATGATTCAACGGTATTCACTCTCAGAGGAGGACTTCCGCGGCGAACGATTTAAGGATCATCCTTGTTTGCTAAAGGGGAATAACGACCTCCTTTCGCTTACCCAACCAGAGATTATCAAGGCTATCCACCTACAGTATCTGGAGGCAGGAGCTGATATCATTGAAACAAATACCTTCAATGCAACTGCTATTGCAATGGAGGATTATGAAATGAGCCATCTCTCGTATGAGATCAATTATGCGTCAGCTAAGATTGCAAAGGAGGCCGCTGTTGAAATGACTGCACGTACCCCTGATCGCCCTCGATTTGTGGCAGGTGCTATGGGACCTACGAATAAAACAGCTTCTCTCTCTCCAAATGTGGAAGACCCAAGCTTCCGAGCCATCACCTTTGATGACTTGGTGCAAGCATACTATGATGCTGCTAAAGGATTGGTGGATGGAGGAGTAGATGTACTCTTGATTGAGACTGTATTTGATACCCTCAATTGTAAGGCGGCTCTATTCGCTGTGCAGGAGCTCATGGAGGAAATAGGACGAAAAGTGCCTGTTATGGTCTCAGGAACCATCACTGATTTGAGCGGAAGAACCCTCTCTGGGCAAGTAGTGGAAGCGTTCTGGATCTCTGTGTCTCATGTGGAATTGCTTAGCGTAGGATTGAATTGTGCGTTGGGCGCCCAACAAATGGAGCCCTTCCTGAAGGAGATGTCTAGAACGGCTTATGTCCCTGTTAGTGTGTACCCAAACGCGGGTTTGCCGAATGAGTTTGGTGGATATGACGAAACTCCCGATATGATGGCTGACTTGGCAGAGCGTTTCATGGAGCAAGGTCTCGTCAATATCATTGGAGGATGCTGCGGTACAACCCCTAACCATATTCGAGCCCTAGCCGAACGAACCAAGAAGTATAAACCTCGGGTCGTTCCTAGTATCGAAAAGCTTCCTCGCTTTAGTGGCTTGGAACCCCTCACAATTTATCCCAATCGGAACTTTGTGAATATTGGGGAGCGTACCAATGTAACAGGCTCACGCAGGTTCGCAAAGCTCATCAAGCAAAACCGTTATGAAGATGCGCTACGGGTTGCACGACAACAGGTAGAAGGTGGCGCCCAAATCATTGATGTGAATATGGATGAGGGAATGCTAGACTCTCAGGAGGCTATGACAAAGTTCCTGAACCTGATTGCCTCTGATCCCGATATTGCACGTGTTCCTATCATGATTGACTCTTCTAAATGGTCAGTCATTGAAGCAGGATTAAAGTGTGTACAAGGAAAAGCGATTGTGAATTCCATCTCCATGAAGGAAGGAATAAAGGAATTTAAAGAGCATGCACGGAAGGTGAAGAAATATGGCGCAGGGGTAGTTGTGATGGCATTCGATGAGGAAGGACAAGCCGATACCTTTGAACGTAAGGTTGAAATCTGTTCAAAGGCCTATGATATACTGGTGAATGAGGTAGGGTTTAATCCCTCTGATATCATCTTTGACCCAAATATCTTCGCCGTTGCGACAGGTATTGAGGAGCATAACAATTATGCGTTAGACTTCATCAATGCGACTAGATGGATCAAAGAGAACTTGCCTCATGCTTTGGTAAGTGGGGGAGTAAGCAATATTTCTTTCTCGTTTAGAGGCAATAATACGGTAAGAGAAGCGATGCACTCAGCTTTTCTCTTCCATGCGATTAAGGCGGGGATGGATATGGGGATTGTGAATGCGGGTATGATTCAGGTATACAATGAAATTCCTGACTCCTTACTTCAGCGTGTAGAAAATGTATTGCTCAATAAACACGAAAGTTCTACTGAGGAGCTGGTTGAGTTTGCGGAAACGGTAAAGGGGAAAGGGAAGAAGAAGGAACGTAACCTTGAGTGGCGTAACAAGTCTGTGAACGATCGATTGTCTTATGCGCTCGTAAATGGTATCACCGAATTTATTGAGAAGGATACGGAAGAGGCACGATTGGCGCATGAACGTCCTTTGCATGTGATTGAAGGCCCTTTGATGGCAGGGATGAATGTAGTCGGAGATTTGTTTGGTTCTGGACAAATGTTCTTGCCACAGGTAGTAAAGAGTGCGCGGGTAATGAAAAAGGCTGTTGCATACCTATTGCCTTATATGGAGGAGTCTGAGGCCGAAAAGCATGAAAGCGCAGGAAAGATACTGCTGGCAACGGTGAAAGGAGATGTGCATGACATTGGAAAGAATATCGTAGGGGTTGTATTGGCTTGCAACAACTATGAGGTAATTGACCTTGGCGTAATGGTGCCAATGAGCAAAATCCTAGATACGGCTATTAAAGAGAAGGTTGATATTATTGGACTGAGTGGGTTGATTACGCCTTCATTGGATGAAATGGTGTATATCGCGGAGGAAATGGAGAAACGAGGGATGAAAACACCTCTACTAATAGGAGGAGCAACAACTTCTCGTATTCATACAGCCGTTAAGATTGATCCTAAGTATTCGAATAGTGTGGTGCATGTATTGGATGCTTCTCGTTCGGTTCCTGTTGTGAGTAACTTACTCAATAAAGAGGAGCGGGATGAGTACATCGTGGAGGTCAAAGCAAACTATGTAGAAATGCGCCGAAACCATGCAGCTCGACAACAAGCTCGTACGTTTGTGTCATTGGAACAAGCCCGTAAAAATAAGTTACAGGTAGACTGGCCAAGTGCCCAGATTACAAAGCCTTCTTTCTTGGGTACCAAAGTGTTTGACAACTACGACCTAGAGGAGATTAGTAAGTACATCGATTGGACTCCTTTCTTTAGTACATGGGAGCTGAAAGGGCGTTACCCCACTATATTCGACCATCCAAAGAGAGGGAAAGAAGCTAAGAGATTGTTTGCTGACGCCCAAGCAATGTTGCGTAAAATCATAGACGAAAAGTGGCTACAAGCGAGAGCGATTATTGGATTATACCCAGCCAATTCTGTGGACATCGATGATATAGAGGTATACACCGACGAGAGCCGAACAGAGGTGCTGACCAAATTCTATAACTTGCGCCAACAAGCTCCTAGGAAAAATTCGCCTAACCTTTGTCTATCAGATTATCTTGCTCCTAAAGATTCGGGTATAGCCGATTATGTGGGTGGATTTGCAGTCACAACTGGAATTGGGATAGAGGCAATGCTTCAGCAATTTGCTGCGGATCATGACGATTATAGCAGTATTATGCTCAAGGCATTGGCAGATCGATTGGCAGAAGCTTTTGCCGAATTAATGCACCTACGGGTTCGCAAGGAATTCTGGGGCTATGCACCAACGGAGGCTTGTTCGAGAGAGGAACTGATTAAGGAGAAATATGATGGGATTCGACCCGCACCAGGTTATCCTGCCAATCCTGATCATACAGAGAAAAGAACCCTTTTCTCATTGCTCGATATTGAGAAACATACAGGAATTAAGCTTACAGAGAACCTTGCCATGTCTCCTGCTGCTTCTGTCAGTGGATTATACTTTTCCCATCCTGAATCCCGTTATTTCGGCATAGGAAAGCTGACAAAAGAGCAGGTTCTATCCTATGCAAAGCGTAAAGGAATGACATTGGTAGAGATGGAGCGTTGGCTGAGTGCTAATCTTGCCTATTAGCCATTGTTTGCGTATATTTAAGAAAGAGACAAGGATTAGTAGATGGCAAAAAAGAGAGGACGGTATTCGCTCCCATTTGGTGAGCAAGAAGGCGATATTCTTCCAAATAAACTTAACCTGACCACCCTAGAGGAAGTGACAGAAGCAGAATTTGAGGGATTCTTACGGGCGCAGATCATTCTAGTCAATGAGCTGACGCAAAAGACCGTCTTTGATGCTGCCTATATTCGACGCATTCATCAATTGGCTTTTAAAGATCTATATTTCTTTGCGGGGAAGTATAGAACAGTGAACATCTCTAAAGGAGGTTTCCTGTTTCCTGTGGCGCGCTTTTTAGATCGGGCGATGGCTATTTTGGAAGCAGAGATGCTACAGATACTCCCTTCTGTGTATGAAGAGGAAGATGATTTGATTCAAGACATTGCTCGAATCCACGCAGAATTACTGTATATCCATCCCTTTAGAGAGGGAAATGGGCGAGTTGCTCGTTTGTTAGCCGATATGATGGCATTAAAACAAGGGTATGATTGGTTGAATTTCTCGAAGATAGATGAGGAAGTCTTTCCTCAGTATGTACGGGCTGTACAGGCGGCGGTTGATCGGGATTATCAACCAATGGAAGAGATTATTCGCTTGGTATTCTATTAAGTGGGTATAGCACTATAAAAGGATACCCAATAAGCCTGATGAGCGGATGGAGCTTAGTGGGTATCCTTTTATAAAAAGTGCAACGAAAGTCTACATTCGTTTATGGGTTCGGGGTAAGATCATCTCAGCCTGAATTTTACGGGCGATTGCCCAAGCTCTCTCTTCTGAGATGGATAAGTTTTCTATCTTAAATGAAGCAATGAGCGCGTTAATGAGTTTTTGTAAGTCAAGCGGCTTCCCCACTGAAGAGACCGCTCTCTTAGTTGCTCTGTATGAAGTTTGCATAAAAGTATTAAAAAACGTTATCTGACTTATTCTTTCGAATGGGTTAAACATTTGTCCTTGAGGCTGCTATACCTTATTGATCTAGTAAAGCAAATTACAAAAAAAACGCTGGATTATCAAGTTCCAACGCTTCAATTATGGCAATTTTCATGCTAATCTACCGTTAATTCGTCGAATTTCTTTAGGGATTTTTGACACATAAATTTGGGTTTCTCTGGTATTATCGGTATCTATTTTTAATACCCAATAAGGTGTAACAATTAAAAAAGTCGGTCGACTAAAAAATAGAAGATATAAGTTTTGAATTCTCGGTAAATCTTGTCGAAATTCACGAGACCGTTTAGAAATAAGTATATGGCAAAGGAAATAAGTAGAGAGACAATAGACTCTTCCGAATTATTCGGTTCATCTGAGATGTATGATGATATCGAGCGGATTCAAGCGCAGGAAGAGGACATAGAAAAAAATGAAAATAGTAAGCTAGTATTTGCGGGGATGATGGCCTTATTGGCTGGGGCAGGAGTGGTCGCAACGGGGCTCGTAGGTTCTGTTTTAAGTGCAGATCTATTGGAGTTATTGAGCCAGCTCATCCTGCCAGGTGTTGGATTTGCAGGCTTAGGATATGGTTTATACAAGACCCTAAAGCTGGTCTTTCGTAGAAAGAAGTTATCGTTTCCTTCTATTGTTCGAAAAACAAAATCGAGTCCTAAGCAAAAGTATAAATACAAAATCGATATTGATGATGATGATGACGAACGCGAAAAGGAAATGCGTTCTCGTCGTCGATCAAAATCGCGTAGCATGAACTATGAAAGCGCGAGAAGATCATATCGACCGAAGAGACGTAAACGTTTGGCGCGTTCACGCAAAGACCGTGTATTTGCGGGAGTGGCAGGTGGTTTGGCTGAATACCTAGGGGTTTCGTCAGGGCTCGTACGGGTAGGATTACTGATGGGAACTTTTATGACAAGTGGGATGCTCCCTTTTGCATACCTTCTTGCTTCTATTGTGCTTCCCCAATATTATAAGGATTATGAGCGTGATGATGATGACGACGATGATGATGATAGAAGTCGTTATTATCGAGGAAGACGTTATTAATAGCAGGAATTGGAGATGGAATTTGGTACACGAATGGTCGTGAGCTTTCAAGAAGCCACGTCTCAATATGGGAATCGATTGCTCTTGGAGAAGGTAGCGTTCAATTTACGCTATGGTGAGTTCGTTTATTTAGTCGGACCAACAGGCTCAGGTAAGAGTACAATCTTGAAGATGATTTATGCGGATCATGTGCCAGTGGAAGGAAAGGTATTCGTCGGCGATTTTGACTTGTCGGTCATTACAGATGATGAAATCCCGTACCTAAGACGAAAACTAGGGATTGTCTTTCAAGACTTTCAATTGTTACCTGACCGAAGTGTATATGAAAACATTCGTTTCGCATTACGGGCAACAGGCTGGCAGAATTCGGCTCGTATTAAAAGACGAATCAGCGAGGTATTGATGAAGGTAGGAATGTCGGGTAAGTCGGGTTCGATGCCTTATCAATTGTCAGGAGGGGAGAAGCAGCGTGTCGTGATTGCACGAGCGCTCATCAACGATCCTATTTTGTTGGTTGCAGATGAACCAACTGGTAACCTTGATCCTGATGCGACTGAGCATATTATGACCATCCTTCGTGATATTAATCTTGCAGGAACGGCAATTCTGATGGCAACCCACGAACACTCATTGATTAAGAAGTATCCTTCAAGGGTCTTAGAGGTGAGCGACAGGAAAGTGCTCAATTATTATGATTCACAAGACTTCTGGAATAGCCGAAGCTCTTATTCGGTCTATTAGGGGAGTGAGGCATATCTGGTATAGTGTATAGAGGGAGAATTGGGTAACCAATTCTCCCTCTATAGGTTTTAGGAAGATGGATTAGTATTATACCAACCCTTACTGAGATTTAGTATTATCATTAAGTACTGTTTGTGGCAATACCCAGCTGGGAATACGGTACTTAAGCGCTTGACATTCGAATACCCAGCTGGGAATACGGTACTAAAGCGCTTGACCTTCGAATACCCAGCTGGGAATACGGTACTTAAGCACTTGACTTTCGAATACCCAGCTGGGAATAGGGTACTAAAGCGCTTGACCTTCGAATACCCAGCTGGGAATATGATACTCAAGCGCTTGACCTTCGAATACCCAGCTGGGAATACGGTACTTAAGCACTTGACCTTCGAATACCCAGCTGGGAATACGGTACTTAAGCACTTGACCTTGGAATACCCAGCTGGGTATTCCAAGGTCAAGTACCACCCTATATAATCTCAAATTTCAACAAGAATTGGTATTAGTAGCGGTTCGCGAGGAATAGAGCCAAACTAGTCGCACATTTTTCCCCATCTATTGCGGCCGACATGATGCCACCTGCGTATCCTGCTCCTTCTCCACAGGGGAATAGCCCTTTGACTTGGGGATGCATACAACTTCTTGGATCTCGGGGAATTCGAACAGGGGAGGAGGTTCGAGATTCGACTCCGACTACGACGGCCTCGTTGGTAAGGTAGCCTTTGAGCTGTTTGCCAAACGTCTTGAAACCTCCTATGAGTCGTTTATGGATATAGGTTGGAAGCACCTCTTTCATATTGACCGAACTTAGCCCTGGTATGTATGAACACTCAGGGAGAGTAGAGGAGGCTTTACGATTGACAAAGTCTACTAATCGTTGGGCGGGAGCCAGTTGTTTTCCTCCCCCCGCTTTGAAAGCACGCTTCTCCACTCGACTTTGGTAGTGCATGCCTGCAAGTACCCCTTTTCCTTTGAAGTCTTCAACAGGTAATTCGACTACTATACCCGAATTGGCATATTTGGAGTTTCGTCTAGAAGGCGACCAACCATTGACGACCAATTCATTCGGGTCGGTCGTTGCAGGGCAAATAATCCCGCCAGGGCACATACAAAAAGAATAGACGCCTCGCCCTATAATTTGTTTTACTACGGAATAAGAGGCAGCAGGCAAGTTAGGGTGCCGCTCAGTAGAACATTTATATTGAATTCGATCAATGATTCCTTGGGGATGTTCAACGCGTACTCCTAGAGCAAAAGGCTTGGCCTCAATGAGAATGTTTCGTTTGTAGAGGAGGGTGAATATATCTCTAGCCGAATGACCTGTCGCAAGTATTAAGGTCTTGGTCTTTCGGGTGATGCTGTGGTTGAGTTCGACGGCTTTTATACGATCTCCCTCTAAGATGATGTCAGTGAGTTTGGTATTGAACAAAATCTCTCCCCCACATTCCAATATTTGTTCGCGCATATTGGCAATGATTTTAGGGAGCTTATTGGTACCAATGTGGGGGCGTGCATCAACCCGAATATCAGACTTTGCCCCAAATTGGATAAATATATCTAGGATGCGATTGACTTTCCCTCGTTTAAATGAGCGGGTATATAGTTTGCCATCTGAGTAGGTACCTGCGCCTCCCTCTCCAAAACAATAATTGCTTTCAGGATTGACTAGCCCTTCTCGATTGAGCTTTGCGAGGTCTCTGCGTCTTGCCCTTACATCTTTCCCTCGTTCAATGATTACAGGCTTATATCCCAGTTCAATCAGTCGGAGCCCTGCAAATAAGCCTGCGGGTCCTAGGCCAACAACCATTGCCTCAGGGGCATTTTCTACATTCTGTAAAGGGATTTGCCAAGGAGATTCTGGGATATATGCCTCATCAATCCATAGTTTGAGTTTGAGTACATAGACCGTTTTGGTTTTGCGTGCATCAATGGATCGTCGAATGAATTTCATATGTTGGATTCGATTCACTGATACTCCAATTTTACGAGCAGCAATCTTTTTGATCGCAGCATCGTCAATGATTAATTGTGGACTTATTCGGATGTCGCATTCTTTCTGCATCCTGCAAAGATACGTATAAGCTGATTCATCTCAGTTGTAAAATCAATCATTTCCTGTGAAAATGAAGGAGATAGAGTCGGTAGATTGATTAGGCCTTCGGTAGTTTTCTGTGTATTTTCATACAACTATGCTGCAGAAAAGCGAACTTTGGTATTTGGGTACCCATAGATCTATTGTTCTCTATTCTTGGAGAGGATTTCTGCACCTTTATAAAAACTGTCGGGTAGAGTAGATAGATTCTTTTATCTGTAACGATTAGATGAAGTATTCGTTTGATTCCTATTTCGGAATTTATTACTTTTGATACGTGTTAAATATGGCACAAGTAATTTAGTTTAAATTTTTACTTTAGTTTGGACATACCATTGAGATATATGAGGATGAGTCGACCTAGTACGTCGGCTCATTTTGTTTTTGCTTATATTGGGGGCGTATTTCTTTTTTGGCCATAGAACTTTATTATCATGATTCGACAACTCTGTCTTTTATTAGTATGCCTGCCCCTAGGCCTATTCGCTCAAATCGTAAATGTTGGAAATGGAAGTTATACGACTGCCTATCCGCCTGGAGAAGTGGGACCTACTGACCATGGAGGGAATCCCATCACTTCTTATTTTGATGCCAACTTCGTAGGGCCTAAACCAACCAATGATTGGTGGACTTCCTTGGCATTTGATGCAACAACGACAAACCCCCATTCCTTTCCTATGTTTGCTAAGCCACTTGCGGTAAAGGCTGAATACAATGGCCTTGGCATTGGATATCCAAATACTCCTTCTCTATTTAATACGCATACAACAGAGCCAGGAATGGGGTATTGGTATGGTGCTGACCTTACTGTAGGGATGAATGGCCTAAATGCTTCGGATGCAAAGGCGAAGGACTTTGGTGATTGGACGGTTACAGCTGTTTGGGATGGCAATGGACGCCATTTTGAAGCGACCTTCGGGCATGGGCTACCTTTTGTATATTGTAAAGGCTCTGGCGGAAATGCAAAGGTGAGTGCGTCTGCAAGCCCTACGATTTGGTATCAAAGCGGACGAATTTTAGGGATTACAGTAAATGGACACCATTATGGCATTTTCGCGCCAACGGGTGCGACTTGGAGCCAAACAGGCAATGATTTCTATTCAAACCTTGCAGGACAAGACTATTTCTCTGTTGCCCTATTGCCTGATAACAACTTTATTACCCTGAGCGACTTTAGTCAATATGCTTATGCCTTTGTAACCAATACTGAGGCAAGTTGGGTATACAATGCAACGACTGCTGAAACAGATGTAACCTTTAACTTCACGATTACCCCTCAGGAAGGTTCGGAGAGTGAAACGCTCACGGCTTTGTTTCGTCATCAATGGTTACATACCCATGAAACGTTTACGAACTATACCTATGAGGGGGCAAAAGGAGAGATGAAGGTGGTTAGAGGAAATTCGTTTCAGGTACATATGCCTAATAATGGGATGTTGCCTGCTTTCCCAAAGGTTCCTGGAATTGATTCGGCTCGGGTATATAGTATGATTGATTCTACGTATCAAAACTATGTCTTTACAGGTACAGGCTTCTATTGGGGTGGGAAAGACCTCAATAAAGCGGCACAATTGGTCTATATAGCCGACCAAGTTAATCATACAGTGGCACGTGACCATTGGCTGAATGAAATGAAAGCTATGATGCAAAATTTCTTTACAGCCTCTCCAGGAGAAACAGGAAACCTGCTAGTGTATGATAGTAATATTGGTAGTTTATTAGGTTTCCCTGCGTCTTTTGGTTCGAATACTGAGATGAATGACCACCATTTCCATTATGGATATTGGATTATGGCCGCAGCAACGGTGGCTGAGTTTGATCAACAATGGGCGAATGATTGGGGAGGAATGGTAAATATGCTAATTCGAGATTGTGCAAATTGGAACCGAAATGATCCTATGTTCCCTTTCCTCCGCAACTTTGATATCTACGCTGGGCATTCTTGGGCAGGAGGATGGGCGAATAGTTGGAGCGGTAATAACCAAGAATCAACTTCCGAAGCCGTTCATTGTGCAGCAGGTATTGCAAAATGGGGCATGGAAACGGGAAATGATACCCTCACAAATCTTGGTATGATGATGTATACCACCGAAACCCAAGCGGCTCTCCAATATTGGTTTGATGTAGATGAGGAGGTATATCCTGCTGGATTTCCTGTAGGTTATACCGCTATTCATTGGGGAACAGGGGGCGTATACCAAACCTTTTTCTCTGGTTTGGCCGAGCATATCCATGGGATTAATTATTTGCCAGCAACAGCTTATTCGCTCTATTTTGGTGCTGATCCTGATGCTGTTTGGCGTAACTACCAAGACATGGTATCTATGGGAGGGGTAGAGGAAACATGGCGTTATATGGTTTGGCAATACTTGGCATATGCAAATTCGGATACAGCGAAAGCGAAATTTGATGCCTATTGGCCAACTTTAGATTATTCAGAAGTAGGAGAAAGTCCTGTACATGCCTTGCATTCCATCTATACATTGAACGAATTAGGACAATTGAACACTCAAATTACAGCAAACATTCCGCATTATGCTGTATTTACTAAGGATACACTTGATTCCTATGTCGCATACAACCCTAATCGTGGAGGCTCTCGTATGGTAACCTTCTCCGACGGTACCATTATGGCTATCGCACCTGGAGAATTAAAAGTATTGACCAATCCAGAACCTATTAATTGTGGTAAGGACATATTCGAGCCGAATGATTCGATGATGGCTGCTGCTGCAATTCCTCTAGTAGGCTCTCAGGGTAATGCTCGAATCTGTTTGGCTGATGATATTGACTGGTTCACCTTTACTACCACAACAGCTAAGCCGAATATTCATGTCCGACTATGGAACTTGCCTGAGAATTATGAACTAGAACTGTATGATGCAGGAGGAAATATCCTTGACCAATCCTATAATGTAGGCCTATTGGAAGATGAGATCTTCTATAATATTCCTACAGGAGGAACCTATTATGTAAAAGTATTTGGGCGAGATAATGCTTTTTCTGCTTTTGAATCTTATAATATTCAAGTACGTACACAGGCTGCTCAATTTATTACCCTTACACCGCCTAGTTGTGGTGCAGATCGTTTCGAGCCCAACGATAGTCAGGCCGATGCGGTTCAAATTCCTGCACGGGGGCTTATGAAGACAGCGAAGCTTTGTCCAACTGGAGATGAAGATTGGTACTATATTAATGTTCCTGCTAATCGAAACAATTTGAGAGTTTACATGAGTTCGCTCCCAGCTAGTTATGTGTTAGAAGTATATGATTCCAACGGTTCTCTCATTGGCCAATCGAATCAACCTGCTCTTGAAGAAGAGGAAGTGATTCTGAATGCCCTGCCGACTGGAGTTTATTACATTCGGGTACATGGTATGGGGGCAGCATGGAGCGAGGAAGGATATAGCCTTGGAGCATATTTGCAAGTAACTCCTTGGTAAAACCTTGTTTGTAAACATATGGATCTTTTGTAATTAACAAGGAAATCTGTATTTTCAAGCGTTGTACGTTCGCAATAGATTAATATACCTATGCCCACATACGAATACGATTTGTTTATTTCTCACGCTTTCGAAGATAAAAGGGAAATTGTAGATGAACTAGCTTATCTCCTTATGAAATCGGGGATAAAAGTGTGGTATTCTGGCTTTGAATTGCAAGTCGGTAATAGCTTATATGAAAGCATAAACGATGGCCTTAAGAAGTCGCGTTTTGGCTTGGTGATTCTATCTCCTACCTTTTTTCAAAAACATTGGACAATGAAAGAGCTATATACCTTGATAGCTCAAGAAACAGGAAAGAAAGAGAAAAGAATCCTTCCTATTTGGCATAAGATAGAGTATCATACGCTTTTAAATGAGCATCCGTTATTGGCCGATACTTATGGGTTGAATTCGAGTAGAGGGTTTGCAGTACTTGTTAATGAGATTAAACGGAAGGTAGAGGCTGAGCGGAAAAAATATGCGGGCTTGGGGGGAGACGAAAATAAGAACCTCAACGGTAAGGCATTGAAGGTATTTATTGGTCACCATCCTGATGATGATGGCTACCGCTCTCTATTGAAAAGACATCTAACCTCTTTTGAGAAAAGTGGGAAGATTCAAATATGGGATAGTACAATGGTATTACCTGGTTCTTTGCGCCAAGCAGAGATAGAGAAACGTTTAATCAATTCCGACTTAATGATCATCTTGCTGAGTGCCGATTTTGTCGCTTCTGATTTGCTTTACAACTTATTAGAAATGGCGCGAGCTAGGCATTTGAGGAATCAAGGAAGTTTATTGCCTGTTATTATCCGTCCTCTCATCATTAGCGAACTGCCTATTCGCAGGTTTGATATGCTTCCTTCTAATAAGCGGGCTATTTCTCTATGGCCCGATAAAGACGCAGCTTGGTTAGATGTTGTACAAGGGGTGAAGAAGATGATTAATCATCTAAAGGATTCGAAATAGTTTTCCTTCTTATATAATAAACAAGCAAGGGCTAGCAAACATGCTAGTCCTTGTTTGTTTTTGGAGGGAAACTCAAATGGCTCCCATTGATATAACGATGGCTCCTACGATAGCATGAGAAATAGCGACTCCAATGAAGTTCGGATATTTCGCATATATTGTTCCCCAAATGAACCCCATTATAAGTGTGAGTAGTAAGGTAAAGGGATCTTTGTAGAAAATATGAAGGTAGGAAAAGATAAGGGAGGAACAGATAATATAAGGAAGTTTCCCTTTCCAATGCCTTTGCATTTCGGCATACAAGGCGGCTCGAAAAATGAATTCCTGAAAAGGCCCTGATATGAGAATGTAAAAGACAAAGAAATAACTCCATTCAGGCAAGGATACTGTTCGGATGATACCCGCTGAAACCAGCCCCCAAACAAATAAAATACTACAAATGGATAGGAGCAGGTTCCATTTTAATGAGCTTGCTAAGGTATCTCTTCTGAATCCTAGATCTTTAAAGGTGAACCCTTGGTAATAAGAATAAAAACTAAGGAAAGCAGCAATACCTATAAGTAACACAAAGCGAAACTCAAAGGGTATAAGATCAAATAGAAGTAGGGTTGGGGGAGTAAGGTAGAGTAATACTAAAGCAGTTAAACGAAATAATTTACTTGAGCTGAGGGTGCCAGAAATTGATTGGGCATTCTCCATATATGAATCTAACATTACAAGTTCTTATGGAATCCTCTTTTTAGTAAGACGCAGTGTAAAGCATAAGTGTCCCAACAATAGATAGAATTCCTTGAGGATTAAATGACGTATAATGTCAGATGAGATAGGTAAAGTAGGCAGCTATTAAAAGGATATCATTGAATATAGGCTAGGTGTTCGGTGATGTACAACTATCAGGGATAGTTTTTGTTTCTAATATCTCCGAATTTCTGGAGAGAGCATGAAAAAAAGCACATTTTCTGTAGATTTGATAGCTCCTATAAACTGTCATTTACTATAAGTATTATGAAAACCCTTTTTTTGTTGAATTCTGCTTCTGGAAAGCGCTATGTTTCTGATAAGGCGATTGAATTGATTCATTCCATGTATCGGGAAGAAGGAAAAGTTGTCGATACTCGCTTTATTCATTTTCCAAGCTTAGAACAAACCTTGCAGGAAGCAATTGATGATGGTTTTCATAATATATTTGCTGTCGGAGGGGATGGAACCATGAATGGTGTAGGTACGAAACTCATTGGCCAAACCGAAGAGGTTGGGTTTGGTATAATTCCTACAGGTTCAGGTAATGGATTTGCTCGTAATATTGGTTTCTCACTTGATCTTGAGACTGCTATCAAGCAATCTCTAAACCCCCAATCTTTGGTTATTGATACAGGCTTGTACAATAATAAACCGTTTATGAATGTAGCTGGGATTGGCCTTGACGCAGTTATTGCAGCAGATTATGCAAATGCTCCTAAGAGAGGCCTCAAGGTATACCTCTCTAAGTCGACCCGAAGCTATCTCAGGTACCAATATCCTTCCTATCGTATTACTGTTGATGGCATTGTACATGAGTATGAGAATCTCATGATGGTGGTAATTGCTAACGGAAATCAGTTCGGATACGACGCTCGCATCGCTCCGAAGGCGAGTTTGACAGATGGTTTATTTGACATTATCATCGTAAAACGATTTCCAATGATTCATGTAGGGTTCATGATTGGACGATTTTTTAGCGGAAATATATTGAACTCACGGTATGTCGAGATGTTGAGAGGCAAGGAGGTGGTTGTTGAGAGCGACCAACAAGTGTATGGGCATATCGATGGCGAACCTATTTGGGAAGAAAACTGCGAACGAGTAGACTTAATGTTAAAAAAGGCATCAATCAAAATACTATTACCTAATTCATTACCTTTGTCTAAGAAGAATAAACTATAATTTCTGAAATAACCTTGCTCTCTTGTTTTACTTGTGAAAAAGAACTAACATTATAGGGAAGAATGGGAGTATGAATGTTTTGCCAATTTAGGAAAAGGCTGCAAAGTAACTTTTCCTAACATGTTTCAATATTATGGATATTCAAGAGCGTAAGTTGTTTCAATTGCTAGCCTCCTTGGACAAAAAGGATAGGAACCGATTCATAAGAGAGCTTGATAAACTACATGGGGATAAGCATCCTGAGTATGGGAAGTTGTTAAGGATGAATATAGAGGATAAATCACCTGAACAAATCTGGAGGAAACTCTTTAAAGGACAGAAGTATGATGGTCCCAAGTTTCGCAAGTTGCTAAATGACTTGACTGTAAAGTTAGAGGACTTCTTTGCATTCAATACAATTGCAAAACAAGAAGTGATTAGAGGAGAGCTTATTTTACAGGGATTATTAAAGCCTGGTTCGCCCGATTTGTTTATTAGCTATTACGAGAGGCATTTGAAGATATTGGTAAAACATAAGAATCAATTAGGCGAACAGTATTATTTGAAGCGCTACCTTGCAGGGCTTTTGCTCCATAAGTATGCACTTATGAATGGTATGCATACCATTAATTTGGGAGGTTTATGGGATGACCTAGAACAGAAAGAGGTGTATAACTCCTTGGATATCTGGTTCATGCATGAGAAATTACTAATGGTATTGGTTGCCGCCAATCATGCAGATATGGGCAATCAATATTTGGATATTCCTTCAGTTGATTCTCTGCGTAAGGAGATGGAGGCGAAGCCTCACTTAAATGATGTTCAAACATTGCGAGTATTATATAGTGCATGTTTGCTGCAACGTGCTTCAACAGGAAAAGAAGGCTTTGCCAGTAAACAAGTCTTTGAGCTAGAAAGAGAATTTTGGGAATGTGAGCCTTTCTTAGCGAGAGACGTCGCAAACTCCATATTTACCATTATCTTAAACTGTATTGTCCGACTTCGCGCTCAAACAGGCCATAAGTATTATACCAGAAAGGTATTTGAGTTATTATTGGTTGGCTTAGAGAAAGAGTTTATCCTTCAAAATGGAGCTTTGTCTTGGGTTGCGTTCGGGAATATTGTTCAAGCAGCATTAGAAGTAGGGGAGTTTGCGAAGGTGCTTGCTTTTATCCATGAAAAGAAAAGCCTACTATTAGAAGAGACGAAGGAGCAGTCTGTTAATTATGCTCTAGGGCTGTATCATAGGCACAAAGGGGATTATAAAACTGCCCGAAAGTATTTTGTATTACCTTTTACAAGAAACATATTCTATATATTGGGTGCTGTCATGGAGGGGATGGCCATGGATTTTGAAGAGCGAGAGGTAGATTTGATCGAAAGTTCAAAGAAATTTAAAGCTCGCTTTAATTATGGTCGTAAAGAGTTTGAGATTTTGGGGGAAAGGAAACATCTTTATCTGATATGGCAAGAGATTTTCCACCAGTTGGTCAATGTACAGAAATCTGTCGCTTATAAGCCTATGTTGTCAAAGCTACTAGCATTAGGAACGCGAATAAATGATACGCCGAACCTACGACGAGCTGACTGGTTTGAGGAGCAGGTTGCTCATTTAGTTTTAGAGAACTGGTTGAAATTCAGGGAACAGAGTTTGGACGAAGAACTGTTCGTATTCGTTATAGAATGTGCTCTCCGTTTACGAAGAACCCGTGATGCAAGACGTTTACTAGAGGGGAATGCTGTCTCGCTTAAAAGTGATTTGGATGAGGATGTTTGGAATTATGCTTGGGCTTGTCTGCTTTCTGTAGAGAAGGAAGTTCTTCCTATAAAGATCGAGACAAGAGTCGATTTAGCAACATACAAATTGGAGAGTTATAGATTAAAAGCGGCAATTAAGCGACTTGAGCGTATATTTCTAAGAGGGCAACTAGAGGCATCAGGTTTAGGGGAAAGCATCGAAGAAAGATTCGGATCAGACTTTTCAGAAGAAGCTTTGGGTAGAGAAAAGAAACTTCTGGTTATCTATAGGGTCGTTCTAAACCGTCTCGTAAATGCGAAATCCCATAAGGAGTTAGATGAATTATCCCAATTTGTTGTGGAACACTTAAACCGTGAAGAAGCCGCTTGGCTACTACAGGTTATTGATGATAAATTGCGGAATTTGCCAACTGCTGTTCGGAGCAAATGAAAGTATGAGTAAATACGTATTGATGCGAAAAAAATAAGAACAGGGACAAAAACCTATGAGGTCTTGTCCCTGTTTCTTATGTAGTATGTAATACGGATTGTATTAGATCAATGGCAACATGATGATGTGGCTTCCACCTCCACCTCCTGAAGTCTTGAATAACATACCAGCTCCAGGAAGGGCTTTTCCATCCGTTCGTACGATGGTAACAGTGAATGACATCCCGTCTGGGCTAACTGTAACAGACACATCGACGTTTCCATCACTGCAAAAAGATGACCCACTTGTATCAATTTGAAGTCCTGGCGTAGCCTTCAGCTTATCAGATGAGAAAGTTACGGTAACTGAAGTGGTTGGCGAAAAGCTATGCTCACAGATGATGTCCGTCGATTCTCCGACCACTCCCGCAGGATTGGTATATCCAAAGTTTTGGGCTGTTGCAAAACTAGCAACGAAAGTAAGGCAAAGGGTTAGCATTAGGGCACGGAAAGCCTGCAATGAAAATGATTTCATAGGTAATCGTGTGATTAAAAAGTTGAAAAAATGATAAATAGAGGCGGCCGTACCCGGGATTGGCCTTGTATATTTACATATGCCTGAAAGAAGTTGAGTTGCTAAGTAATTGATATAGAGGACGCTGAAACGATTAGGGCTCCTAATCACTTATCAACCTCATGGTCATTAAACACTTGCTTGTGAGATCCTACACTCTATAAGTCAAGGACTTATACAGCTGACATGTAATTGTCTTTATCTGACATATATCTGTGTATCGAATAGTATTTGCTTTCTTAATAAGACGCAGTTTGCTTATGTAAGGTAAACATGCTGCTTTAGTTTATTTTATATGTTTCGCAAGTGTGTGTTTGTTTTTGCTTACTTGCTTGATACAAAGATAGGTGTTGATTGATGGGATATCGCACATTTTCCATCTTACTTTTATCATATATGTTTCACATAATTAGGTGGGACATATATGATAAAAAGAAGATGTTTTCATGCTTTTTAGTAGAAAATTTTGAGTCGTAATCAAGAGTTTTTCAAAATCAAGGTTATATACTACTGATAGTGATAGCTTATTCTTTTTAGTTGGTTCTTTGAGTATAAAACATATTTATTCACATTTTTCTTATTTTTTCATAATATGTTCTTGTTTTTTCATTTTATTTTCTTGTAATTGTATTAAGGTTGCTTCTCTTATCAGAAGAATCCCAATGAAGAACATGACTTTTCCCTTATGTCTTAAGGTTATAAGTCAAAGGCATAAAATTTTTATATGAACAAAAAATTGATTTTTTATATAAAGTTATCATGATAGCCATACAAATAATTTTAATTCTAATCCGACTGGCTTTATTAATTCAAGACCTATGGTTTAGAACCTTCATTATTAATACTTTACTTGTTGTATTAATTTTTGTCTTGCTTTCCTATCTTTTGATTCTAGGTGGGATACTATACAATTATATTTGATTCTGACTTTACTGAGAGGGAGGATTTGACAACTTCCCTCTTAGTAAAATCAGAAAGTAAAGGAGGAAAAGTAACTCATTTTGTGGTTATTGTTATTTTAGAGAAGTTCTTCTTTCACCTATGTTAATATTGTTGTTAAAGTAGTGTATGAAATTCAACATTGACAAAATCAAAATGCTAATGAAGGAGGTTTCTGATAAAGCAAACCTACCTTTAAATTATTCTAGCTTTGGCCCACTAAGTGAGTTGATTAACAATACAAATCCTCGTGTAGGGATATGGGTTTCCAAACGTTATCTGTATGAGAATGTGTATAAGCAATGTAAAAAAGTTGAAGAGGAGGGGGGAGATAAAGTTAATCTAAACCAGACCTATGTCGATCGTATTTGTCAGTATATAGGATACAAAAGCTTTAGCGACTGGGATCACCAAGGTAGTAATAAGCAACCGAATTATTTACCTTTAGATGCCCGCCTATTGGCATGCGCGGGGTACTGGATAAGTTATGTGAGATCCAATGTGAATAATGGAGATATATTATGTGCCCCTGTTAGAATATTCCAGCAGGCAAATGAGATGCGAGTAGAAATGAGAGGTTCGCGTCGAACATTCTATGGCGCCCTGCGTCTGAAGGGCTTTAATCTTTTCGCACTGATTGATACAGGCAATGATAAAGAACTACATCTGATTTTTTGGATTGGGCTATGTTTAGAGCCTCAGGTGTTGAAAGGGGTATTTAGTGGGATTTCCAGTGCAGGACACCCAATTGTTGGGCGAGAGGTACTTGTAAAGGTAGAGCAGGAAGAATTGAAATGGCAGAAACTCAACTTGAATAAAGAGGAAGATAGAAAGCAACTTCCCCCTAAACTAGTTACCTTTTTCGAGAAGCACGAAGAGAATTCTATTAAGATTGATCCTCTTCCAACAAACTGCAACTGGGATGATTTCGCTTAGATTTTAGGCTAATTGTATGTATCTAAATTACGCTTCTTAGGTCAAGGATGAAGTAATCCCATATTTCAAATGAAGGATATACTATAGTGATTATAAGTTATATAAATCTCATTTTTGCTTTTAGATATGAATTATGATTTATTTTTATCTTTCTCTACAAGAGATCGATTGATTGCCAAGAATTTGGTTAAGGCTTTAAATGAAGCTGGTATAACAGTCTGGTTTTCCTCTGTAAACATGAAAAGAGGAGAGAGTATTCCAGATGAAATCCCAAAAGCAATACATAATTCGCGTAATGCGATTGTATTATTATCTAAAAACTATTATTCTAGTGATTGGACTGCTAGGGAGCTAGCTATTTTGTTTGCAAAGCAAAAATTTGATAAAGCAAAAATTTGGTGTATTTGGCATGATGTGAATGAAGAGGATGTATACAGGTATCAACCTAATTTATTATCAATCTTTGCATATGATACTCGTATGGGGTTTACGAATATAGCCAGTTCTTTAAAACAAGAGGCATTCTTGTTGAGCCCACACTTTGAAAAAGGGCAAGATGGGCTTTGGAATTCAGATGAAATTGCAGAAGCATTTGTGGATAAACTTTATGCCATCTTACATGAGTCATATAAGGTGAGTCAGGAATTACTAAGAAGGATGTTTTCAGAAAGTCCTCAAATAAGAATTATGCGAGATTTAAGAGGGCAATGTTCTTATCTTTTACGAAAGGTCTTAATGATATATAAGCGAAAATATAAGAAATCCTTAATAACAACTATCGAAGAAAACATAAAAACTTTTCTATTGAGTGATAAGCAACTTAAGGAACAAGTGTTAAGAATGTTAGGGAATGAATCTCAGACGATTGATAATCTATAATATGAAATCGCGAATAGGACTTGTGCCTATTGTGATTTTAATATATATTGTATTATATGTTAAATATTGTTTGTACGAACGGTTTTAGGTTATTTATGATTTAACATTACATTAAAATATGATATAAATGAATTGTAAGACAGCCGCGATATTAGAACTCCTCCATATTGCAGCGGACAAATCAAATGTGCCTTTCAAACCAAAAGGATTTAGAATATTAAGTGAAAGGATTAACGAGATAGCCGAAAAAGGATCTGTTTACATCACTCCTCGTTATTTGAATGAGAATATAAAACGTCAAGGAGAGCGAGCACTTGATTCAGGGCAAACCACAATTAGTCTTCGTCTTGATTATGTAAATCTCATTGCTAGATATTGTGGGTATGATACTTATTTAGCTTGGCAGAAGGAATGGGAGAAAAGACATAGGGAGGTAGCAAGTATAAATGAATCTGTTCTAGATCAATGTCTTTTAGGATGCCAAGGTTTTTGGGTGAGTTATGCTTGGTCGAATAAAAATAATGGAGATATCTTATGTGCTCCAGTGGAAGTCTTTAAGGATAAGGGGAAGGTCCTATGCCGTTTAGAAGGGAACAATCATGTTTTTGAGGGGGCACTTACTTTAGAAAAAGCCAATCTATTTGTAACCCTTAAAAGTAAGAAAGTAAAACAGATGCACATTGTGTTCTGGATTGGATATCATTTCCGCCCTTCAGTATTAATTGGTGTATTTTCTGGGGTTGCCTCGGGGGGGAATCCGATTTGTGGAAGAGAAGTCTGGGTGAGGGTTGAAGAGAAAATGGATAAACAACGAGTGATAAATTTATCAGAATGTGTGGATAAGCGAGATTTGTTGCCTGAGCAAATAGTTAAGTTCTTTAGAACTCATAATGAAAATACAATCAAAATAACCCCTCTTCCAACAAATTGTGATTGGGATGACTTTGCTTGAAGCCTGTTGGATTATTTCCTATTTTTATGTTATTGTATAACATAATCTTATAAGGATTTACATGAAGCTCCCAAATAAATCAAGTAAAGCCTCAATGGCTTTCAAAAATCGTAAGGCGATAAAATTGTTTCTATCGCTACAACGTAATGAGCGAAATCGATTTCTTAGAGAGCTTTCCAATAATTTGGGCGCTAAGCATGTTTTTGTCAAGTTATTGAAAATGAAAACCTTCCCAGAAGATAATGGCAAGGTATGGAAGAAATTATATCCCAAAAAACCTTATGATGATAGAGAAATACGTAGAATACTCAATCGACTTACAGTAAAGGTTGAGGCCTTCATTGCGATTCTCAGAATGGAACAGGATGAATTCTTACAGATGAAATTGGTTCTCCAGCATTTACTAGACAATCAGGCTTTTGATACATTTGATATATACTATAATGAGTTTATTGCGAAGCTGACTAAAGAAAAGGACAACTTAGGGAACCAATATTATAAATGGCGATATGAGGTAGGAATGATTCACCATGAGTATAGAGTCGCGATTAGAAAGCGAGATAGTGATTTGAGAGGATTGGAAGAAATGATGGAACGTCATGAAGTATATCAGGCTTCAGATACTAGATGGGTTCATGAGAAGTTGCTTGAGATTTTAATTGAGGAGAATCAAGGGCGAAGTCCTATTACTACAGGGAACTCCGAAACGAAACTTAATGATGAAGGAATCAATAAAGCTTTGATTAGACTTCTAGAACAGGAACTAAGAAAAAATGATAGTTGGAAAGGTATATTTGGGGTTCGTATACTATATTATGCTATTCTCCTTCAGAGGTTCAATCTAGAGTTGAATACGAATCATATTCCTGATATCTTTCTTCAATTAAAGGTTCTTTTCCTCAACCATAGAAATACACTAGATTTAGACATTCAAAAATCAGTTTTAAGTATTTTGCTAAATTATGTGATTCGACAGAATGCTATTACTGGCAATGTATACTATCTCCATAAGGCATTTGAGTTGTATGATTTTGCTTCAGATAATGCTCTTCTGTTTACAGAAGATTCCATTTCTTTACGTCATTATAGGAATTTTGTTGTAACTGCACTTAAGGTAGGTAAAGCTCAAAAGGCAGATGAACTGATTAAAATAGTAGGAAAGGTACTGAACCCAACTGATTTTGATAAAACATATTCAACGTCGAAGCTCAAGATAAAGGAAAGGTATAGTGAACACAAAGATTACTTGTGGTTTACAAAAGGGCTTTACAAGCGATTTATAGGAGAATTAGATGAGGCCTTTATGTATCTAGAAAAGATTCTTCCCTATCATAAGTTACGATTAGATGCTCAGATGGAATTACTGGAAATTCGATTTGAGCAATCTCCAAATTTAGAAGAAGATGCTTTAACAAATTTTAAAGCAATGGTAGATTATAGAAAGAAGCACAAGGAATCTGAGAAAAGTTTAACGCTTCCTGAAGAGGAAATAAGATGGTATGAACAATGGTTTCGTTTTTTCAGTCGATTAAGTTTGTATGTCTCTACAGATGATTACAATATCAGGCAATATGTTTTTCTTAGAGAAGAAGTTCTCGAAAGTAAACATAGCCGCACTGAATGGTTCTTGCGTATGATTGATACATATCTGTGGAAAAAGCGACCAACCAATGCGAGAAGGGAGGAACTCACGAAGGATGACTTTCTCGCTATTTTGAATGCAGGTTTAAATGGTAGAAGTTTAAAAGAGGTAGATGATTGGATAGGTGTGGGAGCGGAGAGCTTAGATAGAAATAGGGATATTTTGTCGTCATATGCTTGTACTATCATAGAAATAGAATCTAACACATCTCCTTTAATGGCAAGTTCTGAGCTTTTTGATGGAGAACATACTGATTATTATGAGATAAAGCTTGCCTTAAGAAGGTTCAGAAAACACTTCCACTCTGACTTTCTTTTGTATGTAGAGCAATTGAAACAAAAAAAATTACTTCTAAGTGAAAGAGCAAAGAATGAATGGGATTTGTTGATGTTTCATGTGGCTATAATGAAGGAATTACTCCTCTTAGAAGAGGCTAAGCATATCGATATGCTTTCAATGAGAGTTATAGAGAGACTTGATTCTGAGGCAGCCTCTTGGTTAATGAAACAAATATCAAAACGATATAGAGAATTGGATAATACCTAAAATAGGTGCTGTAATGTGTTTTTTGGGCTTTTTTTTTCTTGTAAGTGTTTGGTAATCTTTAGTTTATGCTGAAGTATTCTATGATAAAAGGATAGTTTTTAAGAACATTTTGGAAAATTTATAATAGATTATATCTATTATTTTTCTCATATTTGGGGAGAAGTATAAGTATATCAAGCTAATTGCTCAAGTGTCTCATAGCAAACAAATTTGTCTTTTGAGCTATACTCCATATATAATACATGTGGGAAAGTTTGTTTGGTTCATGATTTAACAAATTACCATAAGGCATATAAGTATTAGCTGTACAATTTAAATTGCTCTTACATTTTATGTAAGAAAATAGATGATAAAAAATAATGTGATACACGATATTACATTATGTATCACATTAAATTCAAATATGTTGATATCTCTTTTAAAAGAGTATACTTTTGCGAGAAAAGAGGTGATAACTACTTTTGGCAGCTAATCTTGAAGTGGTGGCCACCTTTCTTTTCTCTTTCATTTATGATTAATGGCATTTTTACTCTACCCGACGATTTTTGAGAATCCTCTACTTCTAGCCCAAACAGCCTCTAAAAGGTTATACCAGGCTCTTTTGATCCCCTTCTTTAAGTATTTTCTCAAGAGGTTTATCCCCCTTCTA
>Ga0163110_10000099_pt1 | contig 36553 bp, 38 predicted proteins | sample CRUFie1St17metaG_FD_108703 | JGI IMG/M metagenome (GOLD analysis project Ga0163110, IMG submission 108703) | Marine microbial communities from the Costa Rica Dome - CRUD Field 142mm St17 metaG | ecosystem: Environmental > Aquatic > Marine > Oceanic > Photic zone | place: Costa Rica: the Eastern...
AATACAAATGATCCTGTTTTAACAGGATCAAAGATAGTTGTGGAACTTCAGAGCTTAATTTCTAGAGAATTGAGTCCTTTAGAACCTGGTGTCATCAGCATCACAATGGCAAATGCAGGTAGCGCCTTCAATGTAATTCCCTCAAACATGGAATTACAGGGAACAATAAGGTCTTTGACTCTTGATGGCATATCAAGATTACAAGTGAGGGTAAAAGAAATTGCAGAGGCAGTTGCTTTAGCAAATCGATGTGAAGCGGTAGTATCCTTTCCAGGCAACGATTATCCGCCTACCATTAATGATGCTGAATGCTGGAAATTAGGCAAATCTGCCGCAGAAGAGATACTTGGCGCAAATAAAGTATCAGACATGCCTGACCCAATAATGGGCGGCGAAGACTTCGCATACTACACTGAAAAAATACCCGGATGTTTCTCGTTTTTAGGTGTGGGCAATCCTGAAATTAATGCGATTTACGATGTCCATCATCCCATGTTTAAAGTTGATGAAGAAGCGTTATGTCTTGGAACAGCAATTCATGTCAATACCGCATTCAAAGCATTGAAAAATCTCAGTTAGGAGTTAATTTTAATTAGAGAGAAGATACAATGAAAATCGCGATAATAGGATCTGGCGTGGAAGCGTTTTCATGCGGCCATAGGCTATTAGACATTAACCCTAGTCTCAATATTCATATTTTTGATAAAAAGGCCGAATCAGGAATGTATGGGGAGGAGCCAGGTATTTATTCGGATTGGCCAATAATTCCAGACAAATGGTCAGGCAACTTGTATAGCCAAACGCCGAACAAATTTTCTTCAGCTATCAGGTATTCTTGGTTTGTAAAATCTATTTCAATCTCTCTTGCAGATAGAGGCGTTTATTTACATTTAAAATCTGTTGTGAAAAGCATAAGACACAACACCGTTGAATATTATGGAGCAGGATTTTCTGGAGCGGGTAAAATGGATTTTGACAAAATTATTGACCTAAGAAATATGGATGAAGGCGCCTTATGGTTTGGGGGTGTGACCATTTCTAAAACAAATGAAAAAATTTTTGGTATAAGGCCAGATAATACGATTGAAATATGGAGTAAAAAACCTAGTTTAGGCGACAACCTAGTACAAAGAATGGAATGGCGGGGAGAAAACCCTCGCTCTGCATTGGCCGACAGGATCAATGCTGGAATTAATGCGGCAGAAACCTCACTATCTGAATAGAAATTTGTAAAATATTAGATGCTTGGTGCATCTGGAAGGCATTATGGGGGGCGTGGAGAGCCATACACTGGAACATGTCTGCTCCAAGAGAAAAACGACAAGGCACGCGATTTTGATCGATCCAGCCGATCAAACTCCTGATACGGCAGCTAAGAGAGCTATGGCAGCAGTTGCAGCGGGGAGCCAAATGATACTTGTGGGAGGGTCTAGTAACACGGATATGGACAATGTTAACAATACAGTTGTTGCGATCCAAGAAGCATTGGAGTTAGCAACATGGGCCTCGTCCCAAGACTCCGATTTAGAAGAAAAAAAATGGAAAGTCCCCGTTGTACTATTTCCTCAGGGGGCTGCGGCACTCTCTCCTGCAGCAGACGCCATAACTTTCATGATGTTAATGAATAGCAAATCGGCTAGATATTTGATAGAAGAACAAGTTGCAGGCTCCTTATTTATCAAAAAGGCAGGAATATCTCCTTTACCTATGGGATATATTATTTGCGAACCAGGTGGGAAAGCAGGAGAGGTGGGACAGGCTGATTTAATACAGCCAAATGAAATCGATAGAATTTCAGCCTATGCAACAACTGCTGAATATTATGGATTCAGGATAATATATCTAGAAGCAGGAAGCGGCGCCCATACACCAGTAAGTCCAGAATTAATCAAAGCCGCTCGAGAATCCTGCGACCTCACAATCATAGTGGGCGGAGGAATTAGAGACGGAAGCTCAGCTAAATTAGCAGCTGATGCCGGAGCAGATTGGGTAATTACCGGAAACTTAACCGAATCTTTTGAGAATGCGAACACGTTGCAAAATGTACTTACAGACTTTATCTCAGAAATGAACTCTTAAACGTCTCTTATATTTGACAGCAAACGATCAATTTGCGCTTCCATATCCAAAATTAATATCATTTGCTCTTCTTCCACCCTAAGCAATCTAGCATTTTCAATTTGTAATTCTTGAGCTCGACTATCTGAAATCCCATCTCCATCTATGCGCCTAATTTTTTCGTTTTCTAATTTACTTTCTAACTGTCCGTAGCGTAATTTCATCACTCGTAATTGTTCCTCTAGCTCTGAAATCGAGGGGCTCCCGCTTCGTTCTGAATCTATAGACGCTAATTCTAATTCCAGGGCGCGTGTCCGTTGCCTGAAAATCGTCAACTCCTGCTCCATTTTTATGGCTTCGTTCCAAACTGAGATTACTTCTTGGACAAGCTTTTCATGCGGTATTTTTCCTAACCGCTCTTCCAACGCGACCCCCTTTTCTTTGGACGAAGTATCGACATCGGAAGGGGCACTCATCAATGATCGATAATCATCCTGACTAACTCGTTCTTGAACCTTGAGTCGCAAACCACCAATTCGCGTCTATTTGGTGATGATATAAATCAGGCCGACCGATTATTATAACTTATTTTTCTTTCGTGGCGTTTATATCAAAGTTGAAGCTCGGCCATAACATGCAAGCATACCGGATAGACGGGGCCCTTCGCCAAGGAAAGACAAATCAAAAGTTCTGTATAGATTTAGTTGCGGAAGATGAAAATCAAGTCAGAGAGAAAGTGTATTCAAATTTTGGTAGCCGCCATGGTGTTAAGAGAAGGTACATTACGATTAACTCAATTGAGACTATAGATCCATCAGAATCTTCTGCACCAGTTGTAGTGGCTCATTTTCGTGACAAATAATCAACTTCAACGCGTAACGGTGAAATCAGATAGGCCCTAGGGTGTGCTATGTTGAAGAAAACTTTCATGCGCCAATACTGGCGCATTCAGCAAAGTCAAACCCTGATTTCTATGGGGTTTTGGATTACAACATTGACGTTGTTGATGTGGCCTTATGTAAGGTGGAGATTTGAATCTGGCACTGAGATGTTAGCCATCCCGATGACATATTGGGGGCTTGGAGCAATTGCTCTATCAGTACTTTTTGTAGTTTTGATTATCGGATGGGTATACGATGTCTTTCTCGGCCTTTGGAGAGAACATCTAACCGTTGTCCAGGAAAGAAACCCTTTTACAACGTACAAGGTAAACGCCCCTTTTGGCATGTTATTAGCACAAACAAACGCAATTTTACGAAAACTATCAGAAGATGACGAAGATATAAACCGTCATTGTGACTTTGTTGACAGATGGCTAAGATGGAATTCGGAGCAAGAAATATGGGCGAGAACAATGTCATCTTGGAGAGAAATTGTGGGCGACGAAGATCCGTACTTATTCCACTTATCGTCCGAAGCAAGAGAAAAATTAGAAGAAGCGGCCAAAGAAATGCAAGATTTCTGAGATATTGGAGAGATGGCTTTGGATTTTGAAAGGATTATTCATATTGCTGAGCTGGCCGGCGAAGCGATACTTGAAATCTATAATAAAACAGAGACAATAAAAATTGAACACAAGGGAGACAATTCCCCTCTGACCGAAGCAGATCTAGCAGCTCACAACATAATTATTTGCGAATTGAAAAAGATAGACAATACACCAATTGTATCTGAAGAAGGAAATGAGGGGGACCCCCTTTCGTCTGATACTTGTTGGCTAGTAGATCCATTAGATGGTACAAAAGAATTTATTAAGAGAAACGGGATGTTCACAGTAAATATAGCATTAATGGCCCGAAAAAAAAATCGGTGGACCCCTATTTTTGGTGTAGTACATGCACCGGTCAGTAAGACAACTTGGTTCGGCGGAGCCATAGCCCCTTCTGAACGCAGGGGGTCCGATGGCACCGGCTTGATCATGGTCAATCCATCTTCTCCCCCTCTTCCTGTCCGCTTAGTTGCCAGTGGGACACATAGAGGGGAGAAAGACGAGTTATTTGCCCAAAAATTAGGCCGTTACGATCTTGTTAGAATGGGATCCTCTCTGAAAGCATGCATAGTCGCAGAGGGGTCAGCCGATTTATACCCAAGATTTGGACCAACATCTTGTTGGGATATAGCCGCAGCCCATGCAGTAGTTTCAGGGGCAGGAGGAATTGTAGTGGGCCCTTCTGGTAAAAACCTAGATTATGATTTAGTCGAGGATGTGTTAAATCCGCATTTTCTTGTAGCTGCAGATAATCGTTGGACTGAAGATTGGGTAAAATTACAGTAAATTCCATTATTTCATAATTTTTTGAACTCAAATGAAACAGACCAAAACCCGTCGATGTGAAATATACCTTGTCTTACGCATACATATGTCCCACCTCGACGCTTTGGAGGCCGAAGCCATCCATATTATGAGAGAGGTGGTTGCCGAAGCGGAAAATCCTGTGATGCTATATTCCGTTGGAAAAGACTCATCTGTAATGCTCCATCTAGCCAGAAAAGCATTCTATCCGGGCAAAATACCATTTCCATTAATGCATATCGATACTATGTGGAAATTTTCAGAAATGATTGATTTTAGAGACAAAACAGCAAAAAATTTGGGAGTAGATCTAATTGTTCACATAAATCCTGAAGGGAAGGAAATGGGAATGAACCCGTTTGTTCACGGGTCTTCAAAACACACAGATGTAATGAAAACAGATGGATTGAAACAGGCATTAGACAAACATCAATTCGATGTCGCTTTCGGGGGAGCAAGAAGGGACGAAGAAAAATCAAGAGCAAAAGAAAGAATCTTTTCATTTAGAACATCCAAGCACCGTTGGGACCCAAAAAATCAGAGACCGGAACTTTGGAATTTGTATAATTCACGAAAAAATAAAGGAGAATCTATACGAGTTTTCCCATTATCAAATTGGACAGAATTAGATATATGGCAATATATTCATTTAGAAAAAATACCAATAGTGCCTTTATATTTCTCTAAGGAAAGACCAGTAGTTGAAAGAGATGGAACTTTGATATTAGTAGATGATGACAGAATTCCTTTAAACGAAGGAGAAAAACCAATGATGAAAAGTGTTAGATTTCGAACTCTGGGATGCTATCCGTTGACAGGAGCAGTAGAATCCGAAGCTAACACATTACCTGAAATTATCCAAGAAATGCTTCTTACTACAACCTCAGAAAGACAAGGTAGGACCATCGATCACGACTCCCATGCCTCCATGGAAAAAAAGAAACAAGAGGGGTATTTCTAATGGCTCATGTTAGCGAATTAATATCCAAAGACATTGACTCTTACTTGAAGTCTCACGAAGAAAAAAGCCTACTCAGATTTATTACTTGTGGATCAGTTGATGACGGAAAATCGACACTGATAGGACGTATGTTGTATGAGTCGCAGATGCTTTTTGACGACCAATTGTCCGAATTAAAAAAAGACTCCAAAAAAATAGGAACCCAAGGAAACGAAATCGATTTCGCATTATTAGTAGACGGCCTTGCTGCAGAGAGGGAACAAGGCATCACAATTGATGTGGCATACAGGTTCTTTTCAACCGATAAAAGAAAATATATTGTAGCAGACACACCTGGTCATGAAGAGTACACTCGAAATATGGCCACAGGGGCATCTACTGCCGATGTGGCAATCATTCTAGTTGATGCAGAACAGGGAGTCCTTACACAAACAAGAAGGCATTCATTCATCGTATCAATGGTTGGTGTCAAAAAAGTATTATTGGCTGTCAATAAATTAGATTTAGTAAACTATTCTCAAGATGTCTACAATCAAATTGTATCTGATTATTCAAAATTCGCGGAAAATGCACTCGATATAGAATCAATTACTGCGGTGCCAATATCTGCATTATATGGCGATAACGTTGTAGAACAAAGTGAGAAAACTCCGTGGTATAATGGCGAAACAATCATGCAATATCTTGAGAATATTGAAGTTCGAAACCAAAGAAAACAAGCTCCTTTCAGGATGCCAGTCCAGTGGGTAAATCGACCAAACTCAAATTTTAGAGGATTCACCGGCTTGATAGCCAGTGGTGAAACAAAGGTCGGGGACAAAATTAGATTACATCCCGGAGGCAAAGAATCTACGATTGAAAGCATAATCACGTGGGATGGCGAATTGTCGAATGCATCAGCAGGGCAATCAGTTACGATAACATTGAATGATGAGATTGATGTTTCGAGAGGCAACATTATCGCAGCATCAAAAGACCCATGCGGAGAAGCGGACCAGTTCCAATCACGTATTCTGTGGATGAGTGACGATGCTATGATCCCAGGAAGGCAATACATTCTCAAATCAAACACACAGTCCGCATCGCTAACATTGGGCAAACTAAAATATCGCATTGATGTGAATACATTAGATCATTTACCTGCAAAAACTTTGAATTTAAATGAAATAGGAGTTTGCAACATATCATTGGATAAAAGAATAGCATTCGATTCTTATGAAAACAACCAAACAATGGGGGGCTTTATTGTTATAGACAAACTCTCGAATAATACAGTAGGAATGGGACTAATCGATTTCGCTCTACACCGTTCTGAAAACATTCATTGGCAAAAAATGGATGTTTCTAAGAAATCAAGAGCCAATCAAAAGTCCCAAATTCCTAAGATAATATGGTTCACAGGACTTTCCGGCTCTGGAAAATCATCAATTGCAAATATTTTAGAAAAAAAATTACAATCACTCGGAAAGCATACGATTACGCTTGATGGCGATAACATCAGACACGGGCTTAATAGAGACTTAGGATTTACTGCAGCTGATCGCGTTGAGAATATTAGAAGAGTGGGAGAAGTTGCAAGACTAATGCTAAACAGCGGACTAATTTGCATAACCTCATTCATATCGCCATTCGAATCTGAAAGAAACATGGTGCGTTCTTTAGTGTCTGAGAATGAGTTTATCGAAGTGTTTGTAGATACCCCCTTGTCTATTTGTGAAGAAAGAGACGTCAAGGGCTTATATGAAAAAGCACGTTCAGGAAAAATTCCTAATTTCACTGGAATATCAAGCCCCTATGAGGAACCAAAAAACCCTGAAATTAGAATTAATACCACAAAAGTATCTGCCGAGGAAGCCGCCGATCAAATAATTAATTTCATTATTGGATAATTTGAATCCCTTTTTGCGACGCCTTCTTGACAGACGACAACTTCGGAAGTCTAATGAGCGCAGTGGATAAGGCAGAATTGCAACGAATTGCGCAACAAGTTGAACTAAACCGGCAGAGAATGGAATCCATAGAGCAACAAGTCGCCCGCCTAGAACAAATAAGACTCGAGCAACTTCAAACAATCGAAACATTATCAACTATTCCTGCTAATGGTGCCAAAGGCGCCATGATTCCATTGGGTTCAGGGGTACAAATCGTCGCAGACATTCCTCCTAAAACAGGGGCCGTAATCGATATTGGAAGCCGAGTCCAAGCCGAAAAATCTCTAGATGAGGCTATTGATATCCTAACAAAAAGGACGGAGGAGATCTTGGAATTAATGAATAAATTGAAAATAGAATTTAGCTCTATAGAAGAAACAACAATCTCATTAGCTAATGTTTTCAACGAACAGATAGCATCATTACAGGCCGAACAACCTGAAGAAATACCGCAAAAAAAGAGCGAACTGCAATCAATAACACCAAAAATACAAAGCAAAAAAAGAAAGCGCGGAACTGAACTAACACTCGATGACTAGGTGATATAATGGGATTCATTTTTAGAAAAATATTGAACAAAATCATATCCTCATTCAAAGGAAACGCATCGACAATATTTTCATTTATATTTTCCGCCTTCAAAGGTATGCCCATTCGCGTCGGTTTGGCAATTTTAGGCTCATTATTACTAACTCTTTCTTTTTTAGGAGGATTAATTTGGGGCTTCTTTTCAGCCAATCTGTATAACGAAGATTTTAGATATGCACTACAAAATTCGATAACTCCATTGATAATTTTAGTATTTTTTTGGATTTCATTGACAACCTTCCTCCCAAGCTTAGAACGAAACCTAGGAATTCTCGTAAAACCTTCTTCTGAAACAGAAACAGATATCGAGACGGAAACAAAAAACTAGAGGGATTTTATGGGACTTTTCGATCGATTCAAGAAAAAAACAAAAGACGCGGTTGATAAGAACGAGATTACTATCGAAGAGGATTCTACCGAAGCCGAAGAAATTCTTCAGAAAAGAGAAGAATTATTGTCGGCTATAGAAGAATCAAAAAAATCAAATCTCTCTATCGAACAAACTCAAGAGCACGAATCGGAAGAAGACGAATGGGACGATTTTTCAGAAGATTTACCGAAAAACCCTTTTTCTAAAGTGAAAGACAAGAAAGCAAGAAAAATTGCACAACATGCAGAAAAAATTGATCGAATTAAACCTATTCAAAATCATCAAAACAAACCCATAGATCGTATGAAAACAACAACAGGCAGGGTATTGGTACCAGTCGCAAAGGAGTTCGAAATAGATCTATCAGAAGCCCAAGTGACTAAAGGTGGGCAAATAATTCGCGGAGGCCCAGTGTTGGACGAAATACTGTTCGAACTTGAAGAGGAATTGTTACAATCCGATATGGGGCATTCGGCAGTTATGGAAGTGATAAATACGTTAAAGGCGAATTTAATCGGCTCGCGAATCGACACACGTACAGGATTGGATTCCATAGTCGAAAAGATAGTTCGTAAGTCATTACAAAATTTACTTGAGGCAGGATACTGGGATTTTGATAGAACAATCCACTCTTTTGTAACTGAAGACACCCCTGTGTCGATTATGATAGTAGGCGTTAATGGTACAGGTAAGACAACTACTACAGCCAAGATTGCACACCGGCTTAAAGAACAAGGATATTCCGTAGTTCTTGCCGCTGCAGATACATTCCGTGCAGGAGCTATAGATCAGCTTTCCACTCATGCTGAAAGAATTGGTGTTAGGTGTATCAAAAGCCAAAGAGGAGGTGATTCCGCCGCAGTTTCCAGAGATGCTATAGAAAGCGCCAAAGCCAAAGGCGATGATATCGTAATAATCGATACAGCAGGACGGATGCAAAACAAAACAAATTTAATGGAAGAACTTAGGAAAGTGCATAGAATCACTCAACCACACTTGGTGATATTTGTAGCCGACGCCTTAGCAGGGAATGATGCAGTTACACAGGCCAAAGAATTCCAAAGAATATTAAATTTTGATGGTGTTACATTATGTAAATTAGATACCGATGCCAAAGGAGGCGCTGCACTTTCTATAGCACACGCTACAGGCAGACCGATTGTTTTAGCAGGTGTAGGACAAGGTTACGAAGATCTCAAAGATTTTGATCCAGAATGGTTCCTAGACTCAATCTTAGATTGACTTTCACACCGCGTCTTTCATGTATCATACCCCTTGTGTGCAGTTTGAGATGTCACGTGTTGCTCTTGTTGTAGTTGGCAATTCTATCTTGGAGGGTAGGATAAGAAACATAATGACTCGAAGAGGTTGGAGCACCGAAATTTGTCAAGATGGTGACAAAGCCGTCGATGAATACGTGCGTTTAAAGCCGGAATTAGTATTTCTTGTACTAGATTTGCCGACAATGGACGGACATATTGCAGCACTTGAAATGAGAGAAACAGATTCCAAAGCTCGCATAATATTTGTTTCCAGTAAAACCAGATTACCCAAAACCCAAGATGCAGCATATTCATCGGGTGCAGTTGCCACGCTCATTACTCCTGTGACATTTAGCGACATAGAAGAAAAATGGGACGAAATTATGGGAGATATTCCAGACGCACCGGGCCTTCCAGATTTAGACGCATTATATCCAGAATTAGAAGAACCAACACCGCCACCTCTTCCACCTTTGCCCGCACTCCCGCCATTGCCTGTGCTTCCTGCGGTACCTGAGCCGTTCATAGATAAACCAAAGAAAAAACGATGGCGTAAACTGAAACTACTAATTCTATCATTATTAATCCTAAGTTCAGGATTTGGTATAGCTCATTATTTCGAATATGTTGATTTGCAAGATTATTATGATGAATTACTCGCCCTTATCAATTAGAACTGCAGGTACAGAATCAACAAAAGAACTACCTTTTGGTGCGCTGGTCACAACTTCAATTTTTACAGAGGAATCATTCAATAGAGTTTCATCATTGTTTTCAAGACGATAATTAAGGCGCCACCGTTTCAACATTTCTCTTGCAAGAATAAATATGGTTAGAAGGGAAATTCCTATTGCTGCAAACCAATATACGGCATAAAGAGCAACCTCTTCATCTGGCCCCATTCTCTATTTGCTCCTTTCCAATAGTGCATTCCAGGATGCATTAGCATATGCCTTTGCGGCAGACACACGATCACTTTGCCCATGTATCCCAGAGCCGACAATGATGATATCTGCTCCAGATGCCACACTATCTTTTGGATTGCCATATCTTTGCCCCATTTTGCCAGCGCCGCTGTCTAGGTTGATACCGGGAGTCCAAATCATCTGCCTATCGCCCACTAAAGATCTCAGTTGTTTTATTTCTTCAATTGAACTTCCATTCCCAATATATCCAATTACATGAGGCGATCCCTTTCCAGTTTCAATAGTTTTTCTTGTATAATCTAAGTTCAGTAGATTTCCTTGGCTTGACATTTGTGCTAATAATAAAATTCCACCAATTCGTTCTACATCTGCCCAACCAGCAGCTATACCATCAACAATATCTGGCCCCGAGATTCTATGGGCAGTCACAATGTCTGCCCAGGAGCGAATATCATAAATTCCAGACATTTGATTTTGTGATATTTTCCCAATGTCCGCAAATTTTCTATCCTCAAAAAGCAGCAAATCCAATGAGTTTGCGAGTTCTCTCAATTTACCCCAATCTTTCTTATTGAAATCTCTGACCATATCTACGTGAGTTTTCAAGGCTGCAATATACGGCCCTACCTCTGTAACTAACTCAATTAACTCAGATATAGACTCCATGTCAGCGGCCAAGCATACAAGTGATTTCTTTTTAGTAGCTACTTCCATAATACGATGGGCCAAAGGATTTGCACAATTTTCCCATCTTGAACCCCATACAGTCTCAGCTTTCATGTAATCAAACACATACCATAGGTATGTAAATCATCGCCTATATTAGTGTCATTAAGCCTATGCTTCGCACCGCTTTGTTCATTGACGAGTTGCTACGGGAACAACACGTAGGCGGCGGAACGAAATGAGTGAACTGAAGATTTTCAACTTTCAAGTAGTGACGCAAGACATAGAAGGTCTAACCGACGCTCGAGGAGATTCAATCAAGGCAATGTTAGAATCAGATTATTCAATTTCAGCGACATCTGTAAGAGTCGTGCTGGGCTATCAAGTGAAATCTGATATTTCAGAAAAGGAGGCTGAACGTGTAATCTATGACTTATTTGCAGATCCAATTATTGAATTTGGAACCTTTAACAAATCAGTAATTGATAATAAAAAATTATTTCCAAAATCTCCAGAGATAGCGATTACTGTCGGATTTAAACCCGGTGTTACGGATAATGCTGGGCAAGCGGGATTAGATGGGTTGAGAACAATTTTCCCAAATATTTCTCAACATTCACAAGTTTCAACGACAATGACATACTTGTTTTGGGGGATAAAACATGATATTTCACCGACATGGTTGGCAAGCAAGTTACACAACCAAATGATAGAAAGAGCAAGTATTTCCGATAGAAAAGCATGTTCTATTTCCAAATGGCCATATCTGGAATTTCCTGAGAGGCCAGTACTTAAAGAACAACCTTCAGCAATAGTAAATCTAGAAGTTAGCGATGAAGAACTAATTGAAATCAGTGAAAAAGGCCTTTTGGCTTTAAACTTAGGAGAAATGAAGGCAATACAAGCCAATTACAGGGACCCTAAAGTCCGTTCTGAAAGAAGGAAATTAGGCCTTCCGGAAAACGCTCCAACAGATTCCGAACTCGAATGTTTGGCTCAAACCTGGTCAGAGCATTGTTGCCATAAAATATTTGCAGCTAAAGTTCATCATGTAGATTTTGAAACAGGTGAAGACACATACATAGACTCTCTGTTCAAAACACATATCATGAAACCAACTCTAGACATACAATCCAATGTCGACTGGTTACTAAGTATATTCCATGATAATTCTGGAGTTATTGCATGGAATGATTCATGGAGTTTATGCATTAAGGCAGAGACCCACAATTCTCCAAGTGCATTGGACCCATATGGAGGCGCAATGACTGGAATTGTAGGCGTGAATAGAGATATTTTAGGAACAGGATTGGGTGCAAGGCCGATAGCCAATACGGACGTTTTTTGTTTTGGTCCCCCAAACTATGCAGGACATTTGCCCGAGGGGTTATTCCATCCTTCTAGGGTATTCCGAGGAGTACATGCGGGCGTGCGTGCTGGAGGTAATGAGTCTGGCATCCCTACAGTTAACGGCTCTATTGTTTTCGACGAAAGATATCTAGGTAAACCATTGGTATACTGTGGAACTGTGGGTATTATGCCCAGGAAATTACCCGATGGCCGGGAAAGTCACGACAAGACTCCTAAACCGGGCAATATCATATACATGGTAGGTGGAAGGGTCGGCAGTGATGGGATTCATGGAGCAACATTTTCTAGTCTAGAGTTGACCGAAGATAGCCCCTCTTCCGCGGTTCAGATAGGCGATCCTATAACCCAGAAGAAAATGATTGATATGGTACTTGAAGCCAGAGATTTGGGATTAATACAAGTAATTACAGACAATGGAGCAGGAGGACTATCAAGCAGTGTGGGAGAGTTGGCAGAATTAACCGGCGGAGCTGACTTAGATTTAGCCGAAGTACCTCTTAAACAACCCGGACTAAGCAAATGGGAGATATTGGTTTCAGAATCTCAAGAGAGAATGACAATTGGTGTCAATCCAGAAGATTGTGAAGTATTTGAAAATCTAGCAAAATTGCACGAGGTTGAAGCGACCGCGGTTGGTAAGTTTACTAACACAGGAGCATTTGTTGTACGTTATGGTGATGAAACCGTTGCCCATTTACCAATTTCATTTTTGCATGACGGTTGTCCTCAGTTACAACTAGAGTCGGAGTGGCAATCTCCCCGCCATGACCCTATTATATTTCCATCTGTGGATGCTGATGGAATGGGGCAAATCTTGTCCCGATTAATGGCTAGACCAAACGTCGCAAGCAAAGAATGGTGGGTAAGGTCTTATGATCATGAGGTAATAGCTCAATCTGTCATCAAACCATTTTGTGGTGTAAATCATGATGCTCCTGGAGACGCAGCAGTAATTGCACCTATTCAAGGAAATACACAAGGAGCAGTGATTTCGAATGGAATTGTTCCAAGATATTCCGATATTGACTCATATGCCATGGCGGCAGCTAGTATAGATGAGGCATTACGAAATGCAGTATGCGTTGGTGTAGATTTAGATTTAATTGCTGGCTTAGATAATTTTTGCTGGCCAGATCCTGTGGAGTCCGCAAAAACACCCGACGGACGATATAAATTAGCACAATTGGTGAGAGCAAACAGAGCCTTAGACGAAGTATGTAGGGCTTACAATTTACCATGCATCAGTGGTAAAGATTCTATGAAAAATGATGCTACGTTAAATGGGGAAAAAATCAGTGTCCCCCCGACCCTTTTATTCAGTTTAATTGGCAACCACTCAGATGTAAGAAAGGCGGTATCTAGTGATTTTAAAGAAGTTGGAGACATGATATATCTTGTAGGTGAAACTCACCAAGAACTGGGTGCTAGTGAATTGGCCTTCATGCTACGTGACGAATCAAACGGTACGAGTGGAATCGGAGGACGAGTTCCAAAAATTAACCCATCTAGAAATTTATCATTATATCGTAGTCTGACTGATGCTATGTCAAAAGAATTAGTTTCAAGTGCCCATGATTGTAGTGATGCAGGTTTAGCAGCGGCAATATCTGAATGTTGTTTTGGATGTGATTCAGGAGCCGATCTAAATATTTCTGAATTATTCAATGTAGATCCTGAATTGGACCTCTGGGGCGCCTTATTTGGAGAAAGCCTTGGTAGGATTTTGGTCAGCGTGAGCCCTGAAAATTCTATAGCCTTTGAAACAATTATGAAAGGGCACGAATGCAATTACTTAGGTAAAGTAATTTCAGGAGATAACATAAAAATTACTAACTCAAACAGTCCTGTATTGACCGCTTCGATGTCCAAACTTAGAGACTCTTGGAAAGGTACCTTAAACGGAGGTAGAAATTAATGATCCCTAGAGTGGCAGTTCTTTCTGGTTTTGGAATTAATTGTGAAACTGAAACTATGGCAGTTTTCGAAATGGCTGGCGCTAAAGCCGATCGAGTACATGTGAATAGGTTAGTCAACGGAGAATTAAACCTAGAAGATTACCACATTATGGCAGTGCCAGGAGGTTTTTCTTTTGGGGACCATTTAGGAAGCGGTAGATTGATGGGTAATAGGCTACGTTTTGGTTTACGTGAACAAGTCAGAGATTTTGTTAAATCTGGTAAACCAGTAATTGGGATATGCAACGGCTTCCAAGTACTTGTGAAAATGGGATTATTACCCGGTGATGCTGATGTTAGTTTAACCCAGACAGCATCGTTAGCACTGAATGATTCGGGCCATTATGAAAATCGTTGGGCGACGCTAGAATTTGATTCTCAAAGCCATTGTATTTGGACCAAAGGAATGACAAGGATTAGAGTACCCGTACGTCACGGAGAAGGAAAATTTGTAACAGATGACAGAAGCCTTCTCGATGACTGGAGTGAAGCAGGTCAAATAGTTGCAAAATACGTCGATCCTTCTAGTGAATATCCATCCTCAAGCGAAGAAGTACTACCGTATCCAATATCGCCCAATCAAAGTTGGAGAAATATCGCGGGAGTATGTGACCCCTCAGGTTTAGTATTCGGTTTAATGCCTCATCCCGAAGCAAATCACTCAACATGGTTAGGTGCAACTTGGACCAGAGAAGATGTAGAGCATGGTGAGGGAGAAGGTATGATAATATTCAGAAATGCTGTAAATTATGTTACAGAAAACTTTGTTAGTTAAAATGAAAATATTCTTTGAATAGAATCTCCAGGAACAATTATGACAGCCCGTGACGCGACAGATCTATTTTCTGAATGGGCTCTAGATAACAAAGACAAAGGAATGGAAAGCGGCCATGCAAAATCCGTTAATGAGATGCTAAATATTGCAATTCCGATGCTTGCTGGGACATTTTCAGCTATAGATGTGGGTTGCGGAAATGGTTGGTTGTGCCGTAAATTACAGACGATTGACAATTGCAATAAAGTAGTCGGTGTTGACGGTGCTATTGAAATGATTAACAAGGCAAAACAAAACAACACAGGGGAATTCTATTTAGGAAAGCTTCCAGGATGGAAACCTCCACAAAAATTCGATTTAATTCATTCAATGGAGTTTCTATATTACTTGAAAGAACCATTGGAAATGTTGAAGAGTTTCTCCAATGAATGGATGAATGATAAAGGAGTTATAATTGTTGGAGTTGACCACTATTTGGAGAATGCGAAAAGTCATGATTGGCCCGAATCTCTCAACGTACATATGACAACATTGAGTGAAGAACAATGGAAACGGGGCATGGTTGATGCTGGACTTATTGATGTTGAAACACGACGAGTGGGGATGAGGCCAGGTTTTGTGGGCACATTAGCAATTTTTGGCCGTAAACCTTGAAATTATTTGTAGGTTGTTTTGGGACGTAATCCGATTAACGCAATACTAACCAAAGCTGCAACTGCTAAAGGGCCTGTGATAAAAATCTCCTCAGTAGCGGAAAATTCCCATGTTAATGTTGACCAACCTAAGGCTAATGTCTCGAGAATCGAAGCTAGCATCACAACATTATACAAAGTTCGTTCCTTAACAGGATCTCTGGCAGCTAGTAAAGCACCTACTCCATTCACTGAGACTAGAGCCGCGCCTAGATTTCTTAACCAAGCAATATTTTCTACACTTGCTCCTTCTAATTCTGCATACCATTCTGGTATAAGGAAGAAAACCATACCCATGGCAATGCTAGACCAACCACATATCTTCAGAACTAGGACAGTTTTGTCCAAGACAAACCCTCGGTTAAATTAAATCCAGTTTATTCGTCATCCTTGTGCATATATCCTGCAATCCCGGTAGAAATAGTCACAATTACCATTATTAAAGGCAAAACCATACCAACTCCTTCAGGTGTTCCACCATATCCGTTGTCACTAGTTAGAACACCCATTCCGCCAAGTAGAATTACTAGAACAATTGGTGAGTACATAGCCATTTTAGCCAATTCTTTACCAGTGACAGTGACAGCAGTCAACAAGGCCATTACTCCAAGTGGCATTAAGTGTAAGGCCCACATTTCTTCATATGCTGCATCGTGTGCAAGAACATTTTCAGCCCCTCCCCATCCAATTTCGGCCCATTCTTCTCCGTTCATCATTCCATAAATTGATAATATAATTACTATTATTCCCAGTGCAATCATCATAGTTTTGGGTTGTAATGTCTCTTTTATATCCATAATTTTTATTCTCCATTCAATCAAGCAAAAGGATGCTCTTAACTTATCAGTAGCGCAATAAGCACATAGTGCTTTTCCAAAAAAACTCTTTATTTAACGTGTTAAGAAGGTTGAATCGTTCAAGCGGCTTCCCCTAGCACATGTCGGACCCAAACATCACAGTCAAAGAGGAAGCTACTGTGATTGAAATATTGTCTTTATTGCATCCGAATGCAAAGAAGAACTCTCTCAGGAGAATGGTCGATCATGGCCGAGTGATAGCAGATGGGATCAAAGTGAGTAAGGGCAATACAAAGATTTCCCCAGGTACTACAATTACAGTACTTTCAAAATCAGACGGTAATGAAACCGCAGGCAAATATAAAACGACAATTCCTAAACCAGAAGTGGTATATTCAGACAAATCTGTAATAGTTGTCAATAAACCAGCAGGTCTACTTTCAGTGGCGACCGATCGAGGAGAAGCAGATACGATGTATTCTCGAGTTTTTGCGTGGGCATGGGAAAATGGAAAAACTAGAGCATATCTTGTTCATAGACTAGACAGGGAGACATCAGGTTGCTTGATTTTTGCTAGGTCAGCAGAAATTCGTGATATGCTTCAACAACAATTCAAAGACAGAACAATTGAGCGCATATACCACGCAGTAGTTTACCGAAAACCACCCACAAAATCTGGAATAGAGACGGGCCGTATTCAAGAAATGAAAGATAAAAGAATGAGACTTATTCCTGACGGGCGCCGAGCGGGTAAATCAGCAATTACCAATTGGTGGTTAGAAGATACAGGCCCAGAACACAGCCTAATTAGAATCAAGATAGACACAGGACGTCGGGCTCAGATCCGCCTTCACATGGCAAATTTGGGTTGTCCCGTGATAGGAGATACAAGACACGGATTCGGCAAAGCGAGCATTAATCGACTCTGTTTACATGCTACATCTCTCGGATTTAAACACCCCAATGGGAAGGGCATGAAAGTCGAAACTCCAATTCCTAGACAGTTAATTTCTGAATTAAAGAGACGTTTAGGCTAATTATTATTCGATATAAATATTGATTATCTTTCTAGGCATGTAAAATTTGACTAGGATAGTATTCAATACAGCAATCATGCCGATTATTGTTGCCTGTCTGTAAATCTTCAGCCATCTAAAGTGATTGTATATTCATGGTTATATTATTTACAATAATAATAACAACCAAACTGAGACTCATAATTCGAAGAATAGCTTTCCTTTTTCATGACCAGTATTTTCGACCCTGAAATCTCGGAGAATAAGACGTTTTTCAAAACATAGGTTACAATATCAAAACAGCCTCCGGTGGCCATGACCAACCGTTTACATGCGCTCACCATCGCATTAATTTTCATGTTAGTCAGTTTGTCAGGATGTATATTTTCAGACGCTTCAATATCCGACAAAATATCCGAAGATAACAAGTATCCTTCAATTTACGATAGACATAATCTTGCCTGGCAGGATAATCACACGTTTTCTTACACTTTGGAACAAGGACCATATTATTCTCTCGACGTACAAGAAGCCTTTATCGAGGTAGATACTTCTGAAGTCTGGGAAACTGGCCCTGATACATCAGAAATACATCTCTCTTATTGGCTTCCAAGCAATACACTAGAAGGAGAACAGGTTCCTGTTATTGCAATAATAAGTCCATATTTTTCTTACGGACCTCAAGGTGCTGAATCACCTCCAACAAATATTGTTGGTGCAGGCAGAGGAGAGTTTATCTTCGAAAATTTCGTACCACATGGATATGCATTTGCGCAAGTCGCAGTTTTTGGAACTGAACTTTCTAGTGGTTGTTTTGATTATCGTGGTGCCGGTGAAGGTTGGGGAATCCACAACGCCGTAGAATGGCTTGGATCACAGAACTGGTCTAATGGTAATGTGGGATTGTATGGAAAATCGTATGAAGGAGCGACCCAGTGGGAGGCAGCCGCATTAGGAAGTCAATATCTGAAGACCATAGTTCCTATATCTGGCACAACCGCACTTCATCCACTTTTATATAAAAATGGGAGTGCAGAAGCTAGAAGTCAAGTTATGCATATGAATTATTTTTCTAGCACAGTAGACTACGACCAAGATGATTTAGACAATGTCTGTCCTGATATTATTGAAGGATTATTCGCAGGACCAGTTACTTATGGAGCAGGAGAACTAGACCCTTATATGTCGAACTATTACGACGAAAGAAGTCACATCGACAAGGCATTTGAGAATTGGAACGGCAGTGTTTATTGGGTTCAAGGGCTACAAGACTGGAACGTAGATCCTCATCAAGTGTTTGGTGGACCTAAAGGAGTTAATTGGTATCAGGATTATATCGATGCAGGATTTGAAATAAGAGGCATGTTGGGGCAATGGGAACACAATTATCCCGACCAATGGACAAAACACAATGCTCAGGATAGCGGATATGGTGGAGAAGCTATTCATAATATGACTCGGTGGGACTGGGCCCAAGACTTGTTTGAATGGTATGAGTATTACCTCAAGGGAATCGGGCCTCAACCAGAACTGATTGCTCAAGTTCAACGCAATGATGGACAATGGAGAATAGAAGAAACATGGCCTCCTGATAACATCGAGTGGTATAATTTACCATTGTCAAGTTGTTCAAGTTCTGGGGCATTCACTGGAGGGGGCCTCCCAGTAATCGGCGGAGGTCAGACCGTTACAACGACATGTTCTGCGCTTTCTGAAACGGATGATATTTTGATTTCAGGATTGATTAGGTTACATCTAGAAGCAGTTGCGACAATGGACGGCGGCCAAGTTTTTGCAGAGCTTAGAGATTCGGAAACAGGTGTACGTTTAGGTCACGCAACTATGGATTTAAGATATCATGCAGGAGGATATGAACCTCAGACAGTACTGCCATCTCAACAAGTTACTATGATGATGGAATTTCAAGCTATTGATGCAATTCTTCCAGCTGGACACGGAATAAATATTGTCTTTACCGAGTCGGGCGAAGACTACCTTGCTCCAGCCTGCGGACCTAGTTGTATGGTTCATATTTTACCGTCAATTTCTCAGATGTGGGTCCCTCACGTTTCCAGCGAATCGGGCAATACCTTAATTACGCCTCAAAATCCTGATGCGGCGAATAACTAGATTATAGATATAAGAAATATTCTCTCTTTCTTTCTTTTGAGAAATCAATCATTTTTCCTGGATGATTTGTTAAAGCCTTCTCAGCGAGATGAGTCATAGCCTGACTGATCCAATTTAAATCTGAAATCTCATTTAATCCAAACCAACCATATTCTGAAATTTCGTCATAATCAATATTTATTTCACAGTTTTCTGTATTTACAAGATAGGCAAGAAAGACAGCGGGGACTTGCTCAATTAGGCATTCTCTGAGTCCGATTAAACCTAAAACTTCAACGCTTATACCACATTCTTCCCGTAATTCTCTTTTTAAAGCAGATTGAGGTAACTCACCTTCGTCAACAGATCCTTTAGGTAAACCCCAAAGATTTTTTTGAACCCCCTTTCCTTCTTTGACCAAAAGAATTTTTCCATTTTCAACTAAACAGGCTGCAACTCCTAAATCAGTTTTGACCGGTCTCATGATTCATAATGTGAATAATTCCTTATGAAATAATGTTTCTACTAGAAACTACGCAGTTATTAGTAGGATTCATCACCTCGTCACGACCCCCAGCCATCATGTCTTTACCGAGGCGAGCAATGGAACAAATGGGATTTTCAATTTGTTGCTTGTCTTGTGATGCACCTGATGTTGCAGGCACAGTTAGGTGCAGAGGCTGTATCTCATCCCACGTTAAAATACGCGATAAAATATCTTCAGGAATTGCAACATCAAAAGTAGATAGGCTCACAAGGGAATTTATAACCATGCTTGCTAATCCTAATAATTTCATTGAAAACAAAGTACATTCGGAAACTATGGTATATTATAAATCGTTAATAGATAAACACCAGGGAAAATCAGAACCAAAAACTGCAGAAGAGGTGATAGCGAGGTTCGAAAATCAAAGAAAAAAACCACAAAAATCACTAATTCGAGATGTTGCAAATAAAAGGAAAAGGAGTGTTGTGCCACTAAATTCAAAAGAAATAGAAGAATTGTTAGAGAAAATTAGTGATAAGAACCCCGAACCGAGCGAATCGTATTGGGAAGAATTGCTTCAAGACGTGAATGAACTATTAGATGATAGATGAAATTACGAGCATTCAAACAAGATGAACATATCGGATAGACATAATGTCTGAAAAACGAGACCCTCGAGCTTATTGGTTAGACGATGATCCATTCGACAAAAAAAATAATTCTTCTAGATCTCACCCCCGTGCCCGAGATGACGGGAATTGGCGAAAATCACACGTAAGAGTTGTTACCGGAAGTTCAGGTCAACCCTTTTTTAGAATTTTCAACGCACCTTTACCAAATCAACAACTTCCTGTTCATAAGGGTTCAATATGGCATTTTTCTAAAACAGAAGTAGAACATTTAGTGCAAGCGACAACAGCTTTTACTATAGCTTTAGCATTTATGACAACTGGAGGTATTTTTGGGGCGATTTCAGCACCGATAAATTTTGTTATTGGAGGCATCATATATTTCATAGCCTTATCTCCTGCATTTGTATTACATGAGTTAGCACACAAATTTGCTGCAAGAAAATATGGTTGTTGGGCTGAATTTAGAGCATCTCCAGGCGGCCTGAGATTTGGGGTATTCTTGGCAGCCCTCACTGGAATTGTATTCATGGCTCCTGGAGCTGTTATGGTTGCCGGTAATACGACTAGATCTCAATTTGGTAAAATTGCTTTAGCGGGTCCTGTGAGTAATGTAATTCTATGGTCCATTGGTCTTTCTGCCATATTACTAGGGGTTACGCAGTACGGTTTTCTGTCAGCAATAATCAAGCCTTGGATGTGGGGTAATGCTGTTTTAGGAACATTCAACATGCTTCCTTTTGGACCTCTAGACGGACGCAAAATAAAAACATGGTCAGAAACAATGTTCTACTTCTGGTTTGTCATATTCTTCAGTCTGAATTGGTTTAATATTTCGTTGCTGAACGGGTTGTTATGATTGGAATATGAATTAAGCTTCTGATGCTTGAGGTCAAATCCGACTTCTTAATACAACTACTACCATAATCAAACTATTTGCATATAATATCAAATCGTCCAATAAATCTATTCTTGTTGATAACCCCAAAATAAGTATAATGAGTGATTGAAACCCATAACCAAGCATTGAAGAAACAGTCAATTCAAAATGTAATTTTTCACTTCCATCACCAGTTATCAAATCAATTATTCGATCCTGCCATGAAAAGCCAATTAAGTATATTTTATGTAAAAAATTAACATGTATTTGTTTTTCCCAAGGCTTAGCAAGGGGGCACGTAAATTCGTTAGTTCGACTAGTATTGTCGCCAGACCCAATCTCTCTCGCCCGAACAGAAAAATGATTGAAAAGTGAGTACTGAAATAACACAGCGATAATAATTCCTGAAATGTATAAAATGTCCCAATTAAGATATTGGCCAAAAGCTGCCATTACAAGGATAAGGCCAAGTGTATCCGCAATAGTGTCCCAGTACCTACCAACATGCGAGGGTCTTTCTCTAATTCGCGCCAACTCACCATCCACGGCATCAACAACGCCTTTTATTACAAGGAGGATACATGCTCCAATAATTTGTTCTTGTAATATCAACCAAGTACAGATGAGAGACAATAGAAGATGGAAATTAGTAACCATCAAGACACTTATCTTAGTATTCTTCAATATACTTGCAAAATAGCGAGCAACAGGCCTGCCCCAATCGGACAGGTCCTTTGCAGAATTGTTACTACCATATTTTCCTGAAGACATACTCGTACCACATTTCTTCAGTTACAATAAAGCATTCATTATAGGTTTCTCATCACAATGGAAAAAAGTCATCAGAGACCACCAAGTAATCATATCTAGGCTATTGACTAAGTTTGCAACTCCTGTATTTTCTTCACCATATTCCTTACCAGTTGTATCCATCCATGCTTCCATCTCATCCAAGGTATCGCATACCTGATGGTAACACCAATAACCATCTACTAACCCTCCAAATCCTATAGTTACAACATCTAGATTATCCTGAAAGCTAGCATGATCGCTTCTTGCAGTGGTATCCTCATAAACAATAATTTCCGGTCGATCCATATCCAGCCACACACTGGTTTTCCATGTGTCTGAAGAATAGTTGGTTCCTACTAGTGTCCCGATTTGCTCTTCTAGACCGAGGGCGTCGGACCCTATCCAGTTTGATAATCCAACCATTCCGGGCTGATCTAATTTATCATGATTAGGCCCAGGACCAATATAGACTCTCATCGGCCATACTTCTGCATCTTTTGGATACCCATCTTCATCAATAGCTGGATCCGGATCTCCATGAGGAGCTCCACCACCTCCCGGCCAATTAACTCCAGCCATATCTAAATTGATGTAGTTAGTAATGGTAACATCAGGATTGTCTTCGCCGACATAGTATTCGGTCCAATAATCCGATCCTCTTTTACCACCTTCTTCCCCTGACCATAGACAGAAAACCATGGTTCTTCTACTCTCAAAATCAGCTAGTGCCCTTGCAGTTTCCATGACCATTGAAGTACCTGCTGTATTGTCGTATGCACCCACTCTAGTCCCGTATGTTCTTTCACCAATTATATGAGGATCTAATAGCACTCCGTTGACTGGAGGTGCAACATCAAAATGTGCTCCAAAAACCAACCACTCATTTCGAACTTCTGTTCCCCATTTGTATGCACAAATATTGTACGCTTCAGGATTCTGAGAACCTGTAATATCTGTAAATTCATACCTATGGCCAATCACTTCTAAACCGAAACCAGTCATTTCACTAATTAGGTATTGAGCAGCATCTTCGTAAGCGGGATTTCCCTGACCAGCCCACCTATCGTAATAACCTTCTTTTCCATCTACAATGTCAAAAGAATCAGTCGGGTCACTCATTTCAAATAATCGTTCGTATACACTTCTTCCATCAACGATTCCGGTAGAATGCAGTCCACCTTCATCTTTGGATAGAGACATTGCCCGATTAATTGGTATGAGTTTTACAATTACTGAACCACCTGTTTCAGAACTATGATTTACAGTATCGAATGTACTATTTTCAGAAGCTGGAACTCTTTCAATTCCATTATTCGAGTTATCCATATTTCCTCCTCTACCTATCCAAGTCATCCAAGATTCTCCTTGGTCCCGAATCGGCCAAAAGTCACGGCCAAATTCCCCGAACATGACAATCATATTTTCAGTTCTTGGAGGTGCTAATATTGACAATGTGACAGAATCACCCTTTTTCAAATCAATAATTGTAGAGTTCTGAACATAATTATTACCATCTTCGATAATTAAGTAAGGAATAAAAACAGACATAGAGCTAGAAGCAGATAGTTCTATATTTTGGAAAAAGCCCCCTTCCATGGATGCTATTCCAACTTCTAAATCACCTTTTCTTGGCATATTTTCTGAATCAGCAAAACACCCAGTTAGTGGTGCTGACAACATCAGTAGCACAAGTAAACTGGCGACGCCGGTCCGTTTCATATTAGCCGGAACCACAGCGTCTTGTTGAACTAAACGGTTTCAAGAATCAGGACAATTATTCGGTAGTAAAGTTACCAGGACCTGTAATTTGTGTCTTCTTAGGCTCCTTCAAGACTAATGCGAAAATTCCGCCTAGTATCATGAAGAATATCCCGCAGCAAGCTGTACCTACTCCTCCAGCGGCAGCAAAGAAGCCACCCACAGCCTCTCCAATTTCTTCACCCAACACTTCCCACATTGGAACAAGCTCATAATCTTCATTTGATTCTATAGTATATTCACCAGCAGCATAGTTCCATGGCGAAATAGTGGCCATATGGTACCATCCATCAGGGTCATCTTCCCACCCAAATGGTTTTTCACCATCTTCTTCACAGTCGATAGTCACATAATCTTCTCCAGATTCATTTGTCATAGTGAAAGTAAATTCATCACACCTAACGTCGTCACTAACCATTACAATTAATTCTTCACTGAAAGAAATGGTTGTAACTCCTGCAGTTCCGCTAAAGTCACTTTTTTCCTCTACGTCCCAATCTCCAACATCACTTAGAGTTGAACCTCCGCCAATCGTCAATACAACTCCGACTAATGTAATCAATAAACCGAGTCCTAGAAAGATTTTGCCTGCTACATGCATGAATAAGGCAACTCGGACATGGAATATAAAATTAACACAGTTTTTTACTGTTTTTAGTAATTAATACAATATAAGTATTTAGTGCGACCATACGTCTTTTGAATAAAGAGGGGTAATATGAGTGACATAGTTAGAAGGAAAGAAAGTATCACGCAGGATTTTGAAAAGAAGACCTTAAACGGATTCGTAGGGATCTTTCTCCACATAATAGTTCTTGGTTTTGTTAATTTATTATTGTTGATACTCACGGGAGTAGGTGGCGCTCTCGGAGGGCTTGCGTTCTTGGTTACAATATTCACAGGGCCGCTCTGGTTAGTTTATTGGAACAGCTATATCATTATAGCACCAAATGAAGCGGCAACTGTTCAGTTCTTTGGAAAGTATTCCGGAACCGTGAACAAGGAAGGATTTCACTTTTTCATTAATCCATTTTACTACAAACAAAAAATCTCTATGCGTATAAGAAATTTTGAATCTGCTAGATTGAAAGTCAATGATGTCAACGCGAATCCTATCGATATTGGCGCAGTAGTAGTTTGGAGAGTCTTTGATGCCGCCGAGGCTCTTTTCGAAGTAGATCACTACGATCATTATGTTCAGATCCAGAGCGAGGCAGCACTTCGTGCAATGGCAACTGCTTATCCATATGATATAATCGAAGACAAGGATATTGGAGGCATTTCTCTTTCGAGTCATCAAGAAGAGATTGCCGAGCTCCTCCAAGCATCTGTTGAAGACAGGCTTAAGCAGGCTGGAATAGAGGTACTCGAGGCTAGAATCAGTCATCTAGCTTATTCTCAGGAAATAGCTCAAGCAATGCTACGTCGTCAACAAGCTAGCGCTGTCGTTGCAGCAAGAACTGAGATTGTTAAAGGAGCCGTAGGCATGGTCGAAGAAGCATTGGATCAACTTAGTACGAAAAAAATAATTGAACTTGATGAAGACAAGAAAGCGACCATGGTAAGTAATCTACTAGTGGTACTTTGTTCTGAAACAGATACAACTCCGGTTGTTAATACTGGAACAATCTACTGAACCTAACTTGTTATGGTGCAGAGGACAGGATTTGAACCTGCGAAGCACTACGCACTGGGACCTCATCCCAGCCCCTTTGACCACTCGGGTACCTCTGCTTTGCACTGTTCGTGATGCCTTCCATATATCACAATGGCGAAACTCTAGGCAAGAACATCACACGATATGTATACTGTCATTGACTGATATGAATCCATCTTTTTTAACCGATGCATACCATCTAGACCAACCAGGATTTTGTTTTTCTGAAATTCTAGTAAAACCAACCTCCGCAAAAGATTCAGAAATTGTCTTACATGGAGGGGCTGGACCTGTTATTTCAATTTCAACATCTCCGATATTACATCTAGTCCCAGCTTTTATTAAAGTCCAATCTAGTCCTTCAATTGTTAAGTTTTCACCGGTACTTCCGGGACTTATAGGGTTACCTTCTTCCTGTAGAGCGATTATTTTTTCTAAAGAGAATAAACATACAGCCCTTGTGGGGCCACCATGATACCGAAGATCATTTTGTTTATCTCCCTCCACATTGTTAAATCCAAAATATGCTTTATCAACAGAATATTTTGGCACGCCGCCGTCAGGATTGATATTAATTGAATAGATCTTTCCCATGCTCTTACCTCTTCAATAAAAACCCATTATTCTCTCATATAAACGCATGGAATGCTCTTCCGGTGTTAGTCCCATTTGATTTATTCTATGAATCCCAGCGGCCGCCCATTTGTTTCTTATTTCAGGATCTTTAGCCTGCTCTAATGCTTCAGTCCACATATCGTAATCTTCCCTATCGATTAAGCGCCCATTTTCACCATCAAGAATTGTTTCACAAAAGCCACCCTCCTTGACAAAAATGGGAGGTACTCCGAGAGCCATAGATTCAATTGGAGTCAACCCAAAAGCTTCTCCATGGGCTAAACCCACAATAGCTAGAGCATTTCGCATTACAGTACACATCTCAGTCGAGGAAAGATTAGAAATTACTTTTACACTAACGTTATTTTTTTGGCCGTAGGTTTTTACAGCATTTTCATCTTCGACTGAACCTCCCCCAATTATTATTAAATTCAAACCACTTTCTTTGATGTGATCTATTACTTCGTATGTACCTTTAAATCTAGATATCCTGCCGATTGTCACAACATAGGTTTTCTTATCATATGGATTTATTTCTTCGTATGCACCCTGTTCCCCTTCCATTTCTTTCTCAGGGAATTCAGAAAGATCCACGGAAGGATACAAAACTTCGCCTTTAATTTTATAGATACTTTCTAATTTCGAAGCAGAAAAAATTGAATTAGCACTGACAATCCAATTTTCGTTTTCAAGAAATAATTCAAAACTCTTTTCAATTCTTTTTCTTTGGTAAGTCTGCAAAAAGTGTAAGATGGCCGGCCGCCAACTACCTCCACCATCAGGCTTTAAATGATTTATTTTTTCATGTATTCCAGGTTTTGACTCTAAGAAGTGTAAATGTAAGAACTTATTCTTGGGTACCAATTTAACGAATTCCATAGAGCCATTACCACCCGTCAAGTGTATTATCTCCGCCCAGTCAATAATATCTTGAATATCATCAATATTTTTCCATGCAGCCAATGCACTACGTTCCTGTCCAGCCGTAATTTCGTTCCACAAACCTCCACTGGGCTCCCATTGCAGTTCAGGATAGATTGCTTCGATATTTAGAGAGTTTAACTTATTCAGTTGTTTCTGTAACAAATTCAAAGATAAAAAACGAACTTCAAATTTTTTCGATATTTCAGGGATATTCCTCAATAAATCCCTTGCTGCGCCCCCGTTCACACTCATTGCCGCTTTGACAACCAGTAGCCGCTTCTTTGGGTCACTCACATATGTCCGGCTAGTTAATACACTAAGTTTCCATCGGTATTTGGTTTGTACAATAATGCTTAATTTCAATCAGTCTGTCTATGGATAATTAATAATTCAGAATCGACGTAAGACTCAATATTTTCTAGAAAATCAATTTCATCCTTAAATGCGTTTTCAAGCTCCTTTCTCAATTCTAAATTTAACTCTGGACGAGAGGCTTTTTTTGGATTAAATCCAGGTTTCCTAAGAGGGTCAAAAATAAATTTTCTTAGTTTTTGAGATGGTATAAAGATTTTCATAAAGTTAACAATAGATCTAGGAGGCTCTCGCAAAAACTTAGCCCATTTTGCACTATTCATGTCCCCTCCCTCATTGTATTTTGGCAATTGTGTATCCATTGGAAGTGGTTCTAAATCTAACCAAGATAAGATATCATTCATCGTTGCAACAGAATCATTTTTTATAGATTCTAATGGAATTATCCTAACTCTATTTCCAAATTTTTCTACCCAGTTTAGAGTTGAAGCCTTCATTCGCGGAAAACCAAGAAAACTCCAAGTTTCGGGGTCGTCAATATTTGCTTCAAAACCAGCATTCTTAATTTTCCCGAGCATCTCTTCTTGACTAGTTTTGTATTCAACCAATCGTTTTGAATGTTCTTGATGCATGCTTAACATCAAATCAACAGGATTTCGTAATGTAATGATTATTTTCGCATCTGGCATATTTTCTTCGACTGTACGAAGTGCCTGTTCTGAATAAAGATGAAATGCTGATTTATCTATGATCCAAGGTTCATTTCGGTAATTTTGGAAAGAAGGTTCAGGAGAAATTATCATTACTCCCTTTGGATGTATTGGTGCAGTTGGGAATTCCGCCGCACCTGCCATTAAAAAGTGACTTTCATTGGGCCAAGGATGATATATTGAATTATTAGATCTTAACCATTTTAAGAGAGATGTAGTGCCTGTTTTAGGCCCCCCAATTAACAATAAATTAGGAGTATGGTTATATCGGTGCATTACTCTATCTCCATTCACCCCGAGAAGGTTTTACGCTTCAATAACACGGTTATTTTTGATTCTAAGATATATTGCAAATGAAAATTTCTATACAATGAAAGTGAAATATGATGCAGGTAGTCGAGGAAGTGAGTTGTTGTAGTTGCCAGAGGTTGACGTATTCCTGATTGGTGTCCCTAAAGCTGGAACAACTTGGCTAGCAAACATTCTTGATCAACACCGATTGATTACCCTTTCGAATCCAAAAGAGCCGAACATAATCGCCTCACATCGTGGAACATTTATACGGGATAAAGAAGAACCGGATTGGAACAAGTTCGAAACGCTGTTTTCAGAAAAGGGACTGAAATTAGATGCTTCAATACACGCTTTTGCGTGCCCCTTAGCTCCATTGAGGATTAAACAAAAACTTCCAAATGCAAAGTTCATACTTTGTCTTAGGGAACCAGTCTCAAGATCTCATAGTCATTGGAATATGATTCTCAATACCAAGGAAGCGGAAAAAAATGGTGCCGATTGGAGTACCTTTGAAAAAGCATGGTCAGACAATCGCCTCAAAGATGATTCAATGTATGGATTGTCTATGTCAAGATGGTTGAGCGAGTTTGATCTGAATAGATTTCTGATTATTGATAGTGCAATTTTGAAAACAAATCCACATTTGATTCTGAAATCAATTGAGAAATTTTTAGGGATTGAGTCTGGTGATTACGATATTGATGCAAATCGTCATTCAAACAGTGCGGCCTCTAGGAGGCCAATGACTAATACAGGAAAAACCATTAAGATGGTTTTTTCACTAATTCCATCCTTTTTAAAAAAACCAATAGTTGAGAGACTGCAAAGTGTAGATTTTAATATCTATAATCTACCTTTATTAAGCAGGAAAGGGATATCACATAGTATTAATTCCAGTCATTACAATATTTGCGGAAAGGAATTAATTAAAGATCTAGAGTTATTTGAAAAACTTACCGATTTTGATACTAGTAAATGGTTGGAAGAAATAAAAACCCAACTAGATATTGACTAATTAATCTTAGATAAGGATTATTTGTACATTCACTTCAATAACAAGAATGGAGCCGTTGACTTCATGGTAGACATAGCCTCACTCTTCTTGGGATCATTCCAAGACAGTATTGTGTCTGCATTTGGTACATCTCTTGGTTGGATTATTGGACATGCGATTTTATTCCTTTTGGCTCTTTCAATAATCTGGGCTATCCGTAATAGAAATCGTATTGCAAGTGAATCCGGTTGGGGTTACTCTAATTTCATTGATATTTTTGTAATAACATTAATCACCGTAATACAATACTTTGTTTATTCTAACTTACTTGAGTTTCCCAGTGCGGCATCCTGGGGATTAGCTATATTCTGGACAATGATATTGAGATGGCACATACTAGTTCTAGAATAAATTTTAATCGTATTCTCGGCCTTTTCTACGGTAAAAAATAAATCCTCCAATAATTAGTAAAATTATACCAATACTTCCTCCAATTACTGGCAATTGTTCTTCAGTTAAGCCTAGTTGTTCTACAAGTGATTCGTTCCCTCCCAGTTCAAGCCCGAGACCTGTAGATTTTTTCTTGATTTTAACATCGACTTTGTTAGAAATGGGGCAAGAATTTGGCCTAACTTCACCTACCTCTATGATTACTATGCAACCCTCCCAATCACTGTCTAGGTTATCTGGAGTGCCAATCCTGAAGTTACAATTTCCTCCGGTTTCTCCAACTCCGACATCTATATTACAATTACCATTGATATTTTCAAATCCATTTGGCCAGGATGATGATCCCATGCTATTTTTTATCAAATGGACTTGATAACTTACTTCTCCTTGTTTGTTGCTATTACAATTTACAGCAGCAGAAATAGATATCTCGTCTCCTCCGTCAAAAACGCCTCCACCCTGCCCAATCGAAACTCCGCAATACTGATATTCGATGATAGTGATGATTATCTCTTCAGAATCGGAAGTCCCCAATGGATAAGGTACGCCGTTCACTTCGGTAACAGTTGCCGTGACATTCACGGGGATTTCTCCAGGCTCTTCAGCTTCATCGGATCTTAATGATACTTGAAATTCAGCAGCGTCCCCTGGCGCGACAAAGATTGAATCAGGTGCCGCATTTGCTAATTCTCCAGATTCAACTTGAATGGACACTTTTTCTTGAAACATGCCTGGATTTTCCACTTCACAAGAAATTATTGCTGTTTTTGTATCTCCGGAATTAATTTCAGCATTATCTTCACATGTCAATATTACATCAGGTAATAATTGTGCTGAAACGGGAGTGACGAAAGATGTAATTGTTGCTAAAATTAGCATAGTACAAACAACAGTAACAACTCTGCCCACGACCCTTCGGCGTGATCAATTACGAATAGAATTATTGCTCAATGTATATTAAAATTCATTAAATTAGCATTCAAAGGATTCATGACAGCCAGTAGTTTGGATTGTTCTATGAGTGACGGGGCGGGGCAACCTCCGGTTGTCATTGTACCAGAACAAACCAGCATCACTAGTGGCATAGCAGTACAAGAAAAATTAATTAATGCTGCAAAGGTTTTTTCAGATTTGTTGAAACCAACGTTTGGCCCGATGGGCTTAGACAAAATGCTGTATAAATCCGATGGAACAACTGCAGTGACGAATGATGGAGCGAAAATTGTGGCAGAACTATTAGTCAAACATCCTGCTGCAAAAATGATGGTTTCAATGGCCAATGCTCAAGAGGAAAATTGTGGAGATGGAGTTACTACAACCATGCTTCTTTGTGGAAGTCTTCTTCAAGAAGGAAACAATCTTCTAAAGAAAGGATTACACCCATTGACGCTGGTAGAAGGTTTCCGCAAGTCTCTTGAAATTGCCCGAAAGCAGATAAATTTAGATTCAAGAAAAATCGATAATGAAAAATTGGTGGCAGTTGCTGAAACCGCATTAACCGGAAAGGGAACAGAAGGCGCTCTAAATTTATTTTCATCTATTATTGTAGAATCTTTAACGTCAATATCTCAAACACAGGAAGTACCCAGAGCAGAAAATATTGCTATGTTCAAATCAAATATTGGAAATATCCATGATTCTAAGATGATACATGGAGTAGCATTCCGTCGTAGAGTTTTGATGGATGGCTTGCCCAACAAACTTTCTGACGTTAAGGTCGCGGTTATTTCTGGGGACATTAAAATCCGTAAAATGTCACGAACTGCAGAGATTAAGATTACCTCCGCAGATAAATTAGAGGCATTTGTTGATGCCGAGCAAAATAGAAAGAATAGCATTTCACAGTCGTTAATCAATAGTGGGGCTTCGCTAGTTTTGTGCGGCGGGGAAATAGATCGCGACATTTTACATAATCTTGCAGATAATAATATCCTAGCAATAGGGGAACTGGACTCATCTGAGATCCATAATTCCGCGTCTTCTACGGGCGCAAAAGTTGTAGATTCAATATCAGATATCGAAACTAGAGATTTGGGCTTCTGTGCTTCTGTTATATGGGAAAGAAACGAGGCAAGTGATATGGTTGAAGATATAATTAGAATAGATGGATGTAAGAAACCCGGATTAGTTACAATTGAAGTTGGTGGTTCTGGAGATATTGCGACAGAGGAAATCATCAGAGGATTGCATGATGGTCTGAGAGCAGTGTCACTAGCAATGGAGGATCAAGAGGTTCTACCCGGTGGTGGGGCCGTATACAGTAGAATAGCCCATGCTGTTAGAATCTCCTCTGAGTCAGAACCGGGCCGTGCACGTTTAGCAATGGAGGCATTTTCCAGAGCAATGGAAGCAATTCCTGGAGCTCTTGTAGAAAACTCAGGAAATGATTCACTAGACAGTATACTTGAATTGAGAGCAGAAACTAGAAACCAAGAACAGTTTTTTGGAATCGACGAGAATGGTAGAGTATCGGTTATAGATAGAGTATGGCATCCTCGAACAATCATAACAGAATCATTACATTTAGCATGTGAAACTACAATTGGAATGCTTAGAATAGACCAAGTCATTTCCTCTCGTGGTGATTGAAAATACTTCTCACAAACACTTCAAGTCCTATGCTTCCACGCCTGGATATGGCAGCACCACGCGCCCTACTGAGTGTATGGGAAAAATCAGGAATAGAATCTCTTGCAACATCATTGTCGGAAATGGGATGGGAAATTCTTTCTACCGGAGGGACTTCTCGAAAACTTAGGCAAGCGGGGATCAATGTAATCGATGTAAGTCAAGCGACAGGCCATCCTGAATGCTTTGACGGGAGAGTCAAAACCCTCCACCCAGCAGTCCATGGCGGAATTTTGGTCAGAAGAGATAGAAAAGACGATATGGAAACACTAAAACAATTAAATTACTCTACGATTGACTTAGTCTGCGTAAATCTCTACCCCTTCGAATCAGTAGCCGCCAAAGACCCTCCAGTATCCGATTCAGAATTAATTGAAATGATCGATATTGGAGGCCCTACAATGATTCGTTCAGCTGCTAAAAATCACAAAGATGTCTTAGTTTTAACCAACAATATTCAATATCAAATGGTCATTGATGCTTTGAAAGAAACAGGAGGCAATCCCTCTCTAGTTAGCTCCGAGATTAAACAACAATTGTCCCTAGAAGCTTTCCAATGTACAGCAGCTTATGACGCTGCAGTAAGTACTGAATTAGATAGACGATTTATTGGTGGAGATACTCCAAGTCGACTTCATTTGGCTTCAGAAGAAGGCACACCCTTGAGATATGGAGAAAATCCTCACCAAGCCGCCGCTTTCTATCCGACATATTCCTCTTCTGGCCCCAACGGTCTAGCAGCAGCCATCCAACATGGAGGAAAAGCTCTATCATTTAATAATTATTTAGATTTAGATGGAGCACTGAGAATAGCCCGAGGTTTATTGAAAGACATAGAAGGTAAGCATAACCACGGGTGTGTAATAATCAAGCACACAAATCCTTGTGGAGTGGCTATAGATTCGTCGCAAAAAAATGCTTGGATAAACGCTTTGGCTAGTGATTCTGAAAGTGCATTTGGGTGTGTAGTGGCCTTTACATCATTCGTAGAAAAGGAAACAGCAGAAGAAATTGGAGGACATTTCTTAGAATGTATAATTGCACCGGGCTTTAGTGAAGATGCTTTAGAGATATTATCTTCAAAGAAAAATCGAAGAATGCTTACTCTATCTAACTTCTTACCTAGAGAAGATGAGCTCCGAATTAGGCAATTAGATGGTGGATGGGTTGCTCAAATCCAGGGCCCACCAAGTATAGACTGGGACTCTGTGAAATGCGTAACCAAATCACAAGGGACTCCGGAATTATTATCGCTAGCAAGATTTGGCTCAACAGTACTTTCTGAGGTCAAATCAAATTCAGTAGTACTAGTCGCTCAGACTAACACTGGATTCGCAACAGTCGGTGTTGGCCCTGGACAGACTAGTCGAGTTGAGGCAGTAAGAATAGCAGCAAGACGAGCAGGCGATAGAGCCGTGGGTTCCATGATGGTCTCCGATGCGTTCTTTCCCTTCAGGGACGGTATCGACACTGCAAACGAAATTGGTGTAACAACAGTGGTACAACCAGGGGGCTCAATCAGAGATCAAGAGTGCATAGATGCAGCCGACGAACATGGAATCTCTATGTTTTTCACCGGCCAAAGATTATTCTTACACTAAGACTCGACAAACCTTCTGATTTCAATTTATAGATAACACTGCGCATAGAAAAAAACATCATCTAACTACCTTTGCGATATTTATGCAGGAACTTATCCTAATTTCTATTGGGGCCTTTGTTGCTGCAGCTCTAACAGTACCTGCTGGTTTTGGGCTTTCGACATTATTGACTCCTTTGGCACTATTGGTTTTACCAGCCCATGAAGCAGTTGCAGTCGTAGCAATAGTTCATTGCGCCCACAATGCAGGAAAGTTCTTGTCACTCAGGAAATCAGTTGATTTTTCAGCATTCAAAAGATACGGCGTTTGGTTAGTACTTGGAGCAATTGTCGGAGCTTTACTACAAAATCATGTTCCGGAAGATCCTCTGCTTTTGTTAGTCGGCACGTTCCTAATTATACTACCGATTCTCTCAATCAGTGAAAAATGGACTGGTTATAAAATACCTGAGGCAAATGATCAGATAGGAGGCTTTGGTTCAGGATTTATGGGGGGGCTATCTGGTCATCAGGGGGCATTAAGAGCGATGTTTCTGACAAGGCGATTACCTGATAAAATGGCTTATGCAGCAACCGCTAGCGTACTTGCTCTTTGTGTTGACTTATCTAGAATCCCTGTTTACATATTTTTTAGAAGTGATGAGATAATCAGTCATCTAACTCTAACAATTGGACTTGTAATATCAGCATTAATTGGCGTTAGAGTGGGTAAAAAATGGCTTCAGTCGTTAAAATCGACTGAAATACACAACATGGTTATGTTGGGCATAATTTCCAGTGGAGTATTCTACATTTTGGAAGCCTTAAATTAACCATCTCTCTTGTGTTTTAGGGCTTTCACCAACTCATCCAAAGTTTCAAAAATTATTGTCACAACACTAATATTGTCACAATCTTGACAAATAAAACGTTTTCCTGTTTCATAACCCATATACGGAACAATACGCGGACTAAAGCAATTCGAACAAACTTCAATATCTCTTAATTCCTTGTCATTACTCATTTTATCAAACCTATTCATTAGACTGCCTAAATAGTCGAACGGTCGAAATCTTATTTTGAATATTTGATTCAATTAAACTACACACTTCTTCAACTTTTTCTGATTTTAAGGATAAGATTTGACTTTCAACAGTATCGAGAATTAATGCAGCTAATTTCCATAACGATCTAATATCTGGAATTGGAAACATGTTATCTACTTCATTGTCTATATCGAAATCGCTGACGTCCATTTGATTTATTTGAGCGATTATTTCAATGTATGATTTCCATAACGAGAGTAAATAATTCCACCTGGCAATTTCAATTTCTCCGGTGAGATCAGGGATTATCTCTACAATCGCCCTAACATAGAGCTTTCCAGTAGGCAATTCTTCAATATATTCTTCGACCAATTCATCAACCGAAGGAAACACGCTGTCGAAATACTCCGGCTTTATAGCCGGTTCAATCAGAGAATTTATCTGAAATCTTTTTCCTCCGTTGGCAAGATATAACAAGTTTGCACCTTGCTCTTGAAAATCATGTATCTCAACTAGGGTGCCAACGTCGTATGGTATTGAAATACCGTTTAATTCAGGCATAGAAGGATTTGAAATTACGTGACCATAAGGCAGACTATCCAAGGCAATATCATCTAGCATTTGTTTATATCTGGGTTCAAAAACTCTCATCATCATTTGATCTTCAGGTAAAAGGAATGTATCGAGTGTAAATAATGGTATGATAAATTCATTTTCCTTCAAGTTAGGTATATTCATCGAATTAAAAACTTCCATATTTATCCCTCCTGCCTAAAATACCAGCAGTCCCAAACGATATTATCATCAATAACATTGAGAATCCGGGCACCGACTTTTCATTTTCTTGATCTGGCTCCTCATTTACGATTGTCAGCGGGTTCACGGTAATCGTCCCTACCATGTTTGCCGACTCGTGAGGTTCACAGACGAACTCATAGGTGCCATTCATGCCTATTTCAAACTTAAATGAATAATCAACATCTCTTTCTGGTTCACCAGAATCGAAAACACCATTATTTTCTACTGCA
>Ga0163110_10000100_pt1 | contig 36537 bp, 31 predicted proteins | sample CRUFie1St17metaG_FD_108703 | JGI IMG/M metagenome (GOLD analysis project Ga0163110, IMG submission 108703) | Marine microbial communities from the Costa Rica Dome - CRUD Field 142mm St17 metaG | ecosystem: Environmental > Aquatic > Marine > Oceanic > Photic zone | place: Costa Rica: the Eastern...
CCTAAAGTTACGCTTAACAATTCTGGCTCGACCAAGAGAAATCACTCATCTGGTGAAGGACATGCAGCCTAGAATCGTTGCGATTCTTGTCTGCTTGCTAATTACTTTTTCAGGGTGCGTGGCACCTGTAGACACAACCGAGTCAGATCAGATTCCGTTGCAGCTCGCGTTTTCTGCAAATACGCTAGACAGGGCTGAAGATGGTGGAAGTGAGTTTGTTCTCAAGGAAAGCCTCGAAACTAACCCAGTTCTTGTCCTCTGGATTGCTGCTGGTTGTTCCGGTTGTCATGATTGGACCCAATTGATTAGAGAATCAATCGATAACGGCAGTCTGAGTGAGTCCTCGGTAAATGTAGTTAGCATTCACCGCTGGGCAGAGATTGAATCGCCTGATCGAGTAATGGAAGTCTTTGGGTATGAGGAAAACAACTCTAACTACACTCCATGGCCAATCATAATCCCACAGGAGTCAGATATGATTGTCGATTATGATACAGGCTTGAAAACTACCTACACGGTTGTTGAGGGGTTCAATAACCCGGGCACACCGACGGTCCAATTAATCGGACAAGATGGCATTAAAATGTGGCAATCGAAGTCATATTGGGCAAATTTTTCCATGCTACAGGAAGCGTGGGAGGTTGCTGAATTAATTTCATCATCCACAACCACTGAATAATCAACCTCAAAGACTGTGCGCGTTAGGGTATTCTCGTTCGCCCCCGGGGGGGGAGGCGGTGTAATCTTTGGGTGAAGGAATCAAACTGCCTGTAATCAATGGACTGGGACGCACAAATCGAGTTGATAACTGGTGGTCCCAGCCCCTAGCAATGGGGCTTGCCCTTACACTTGCTCTCCTTTACACATTCTGGCGTTTATTCCTTCATGACACTGGCATTTCCTACCAATTAGATGGTAGTACTGTAATGTCTCCAATATTCTCACCCAATATACTAGAGTGGGAATTGTTCGGTCTTTCGGAGTGGAACCATCCAAACTGGGTTAATGCAGCAATTCTTGTTTTGTGGATTCCATTTGGTTTTCGCGGCACTTGCTATTACATGCGAAGAGTATACTACCGCACTTTCTTTGCAAGTCCGTCAGCCTGTTGGGTCGATGAGCCAGAAATAAACAAAAAACTTGGATACAAAGGTGAAAAGCGAGTATTCATCCTCAATAACCTACACCGCTACTTTCTTTACGCTGCGATGATAATCATCGCAATCAAGTGGTGGGACGTAACTCACACATTGACTTTTGAAGGAGGCCAGTATGGAGTCTCCGTTGGGACCTTCGTTATGGCAATTGAAGCATTTTTGTTGACCATGTATGTAACCTCATGTCACGCACTGAGGCATCTCGCTGGCGGTATGCTTGACCGCTGGACCACAGGTATTAGCCAAATCAGAGGTAAACTATTCGGCAGACTCAGTCTGACTAATCGGTCCCACGGGTTTTGGTTCTGGACTTCACTTTCATTTGTCTTCATCGGCGACCTTTGGGTGTTTGCTGTAAACGAAGGCTACTTTACCGGTTTAGCAGACTGGAAACTTATCTTGTTGTGAGGAATTACTATGGCTGAAGATTTCAAGAAATATGAATATGATGTCATTGTAATCGGCGCTGGCGGTGCCGGATTACGCGCAGCGATTGAAGCTGCGAGAAGCGGCGCAAAAACTGCAATAATAACCAAATCACTTCTAGGAAAAGCACATACTGTAATGGCAGAGGGTGGTTGTGCTGCGGCGCTACAAAATGCTGATCCAAGAGATGGTTGGAAAGTCCACTTCCATGACACGATGAAAGGTAGTAAATGGTTAGCTAACTGGCAGATGGCCGAATATCACGCCAAAGAAGCTCCTGACAGAGTAAGGGAATTAGAGCAATGGGGTGCTGTTTTTGACCGCACCAAGAAAGACCTAATCAATCAACGTAACTTTGGCGGCCATACATTCCCTAGATTGGCCCACGTTGGAGATGCCACAGGCCTTGAGATTATTCGCACATTACAGGAGCGTGGTATTCATGAAGGCATTGATATCTTCATGGAATATACTGTTAGACACTTGCTAAAAGAAGGTGATAGAGTCACTGGTTGTGTTGCTTATACTCGAGTTGATGGGGACTTCCATGCCTTCTCAGCAAAGTCGATTGTATTAGCAACCGGAGGAATCACAAGAGTTTGGTCAGTTTGCTCAGGCTCTTGGGAGTATACCGGTGACGGTCACGCACTAGCCTTGTGGGCCGGTGCAGAATTACGTGACATGGAATTTGTCCAATTTCATCCCACAGGAATGGTTTGGCCACCGTCAGTTCGTGGCATTCTAGTGACAGAGGGTGTCAGAGGTGAAGGCGGCCGACTGACCAATTCCGATGGCCAGAGATTCATGTTCGATTATGTCCCAGAAATGTTTGCTGGCGACCATGCTGAAACCATTGAGGAATCAGACCAGTGGGTTGAGGAAGTTGTATCTGGCAAACTTGCGACAGTGCGAAGGCCCCCAGAACTATTGACCAGAGACGTCGTTGCCAAAGCAATCAACTCTGAAGTTAAAGCAGGACGCGGCTCACCTCATGGTGGCGCATTCCTCGACATCTCGCACCGTGGCGAGGAAGCGATCCTCAAAAAACTCCCTTCAATGCATCACCAGTTCAAGGAATTAGCGGGTGTAGATATCTCCAAAGAACCGATGGAGGTTGGCCCAACAGCCCACTATGTGATGGGTGGAGTAATGGTCGATGCAGAAACTCAAGAATCATCCGTCCCAGGACTATTCGCTTGTGGCGAGGTCGCTTCAGGGCTACATGGAGCAAACCGTTTAGGTGGTAATTCATTGTCAGACCTAATCGTATTTGGCAAGCGTGCGGGTGAATTTGCTGCTAAGCGAGCAAAAGACCTTGCTCAACCAGTAATTGATGTCACACAGGTCAACCAAGCAATCGAAGTCATGCTTGAACCCTTCAACAACGAAGGTGGCGAGAATCCTGGTCTAATATATGACGAGTTGAGAGATATGATGCAAGCCAAGGTCGGAATTATTCGAACTAAAGCAGAACTTGATGAGGCGATTAATGACTTGAAAGATTTTGAATCTCGAAGACTGTCAGCATACCCTGGATCCTCGAGGAAGTATAATTCTGGCTGGCATCAAGCCCTAGATCTCAAAAACATGGTAGATGTTTCTTATGCAGCAACCTTAGCAGCTGTAACCAGAGAAGAGAGTAGAGGCGGTCACACAAGAGATGATTTCCCAGTCCCTGATGATGATTATTGGGGTAATACTCTGAATATTATCTACATGGAAAATGGCGAGATAAAAATACGTCAAGAACCAATTGCTGAGATGCGTGCAGATCTAAAAGATGCAATCAAGGAAGTCAAAGCAATAATCGCTGAGAGAGCTGCAGAAGCCGGAGGTAATGAGTGATGTCGCTGAAGGGTAAAAAGCAGAATTTCCAGATAACGAGGGGTGAAGGCGATGACTCGGCTATGCAAGATTATGAGATTGAATTGGATGAAGGCATGGTAGTGTTAGACTGCGTCCATCGTATTCAGCATGAACAAGAGCCTGACTTAGCAGTGAGATGGAATTGTAAAGCAGGAAAATGCGGCTCCTGCTCAGCCGAAATTAATGGCCGACCTCGTCTAATGTGCATGACTAGGATGAGTGATGTGGTTGAGGAAGTCAGTGAAGGCGAGCCAATTGATGTTCGACCGATGAAAACATTCCCACATGTCAAAGACTTAGTCACAGATGTTTCATGGAACTACGAAGTTGCTCAGAGAATTAAGCCGATAAACGGTCCATCTGAGATGGATTGGGAATTCAATCAAATGGAAGCTGACAGGGTTCAACATTTCAGAGAATGTATTGAATGCTTCTTGTGCGTAAATACCTGCCACGTGCTAAGAGACCATGAGTTGTTTGATGACTTCGCCGGACCTAGAAATCTCGTTCGACTTGCTCAATATGAAATGCATCCACTTGATCTTGAAGACAGAATACCAGAAATAAAGAAAGAATTCGGGGTTGAGTATTGTAATATTACACGGTGTTGCACAGAAGTATGTCCAGCGGGCATCCAAATTACCGACGATGCCATAATCCAACTAAAGGAACGAGTAGTTGACCGATATTATGACCCGCTACAGAGAATATGGCGGACTATAACAAGGCAAAAAGTTCGCTATTGAAGGGAATAAGATGGGCTTAGTTGTGTTAGCTAAGCACGCTACCTCAACCATATTTGGCATATTCTTCATCAATGTGGGAATTGCTCATTTTACTGATACACAATGGTTCGAACCGATAGTTCCAGATGTATTAGGCGACCCAACAATTTGGGTATTGATAACAGGAATAATTGAAATTGCCCTCGGAATAGGTATAGTAGTGCCCCAAACCCGGAGATATTTCTCTGCACTAACGGTGTTGTTCTTGCTGGCGATATATTGGGCTAATTACAACATGTGGGTTAATGATATACCTCTGGATGGTAGGACTTTTGCGCCTATTTGGCATATCTTGCGCCTAATTGCTCAATTTCTAATGATAATAACCGCGCTATGGGTTGGAGACTGGTTACAATATACAAAGAAATCATTGCCCATTTCGAATTAAGGGGTAATGAAAATAAAAAAAAGCCCCCTCGAAGGCCTAAACCTTCGAAGGGGCAGTTATATTCCGCAGAATATATCAGTTCATAAGGTGTCAGAAGACTCAGAATCGCAACTCAAAGGTGCTCGATTCCGATTTTCTTGACGTTTGCCTTCTTGATCTTGTCAGGAAGCCAAGCTGGGCCGTTTGCAGGCTTGTCAACCATTGATATGCTGCCTGTGAAGCAGTGAACTCTCTTGGTTCCACGCTCTCTTAGGCGGATATCGGTGTGTCCACGGGTTGCTGCTTTTAGGGCTGCACCACGTGGTTGTTTGCTCGCAAAAACTTGGCTTGTATCTTTACCGCCCTGCATTAGGACGAAATATTTCTTATCAGACATTTTGGATAACCTCCGGTGACAAGTAAATTGGTTAGGTATATAGTATTTGTGCCGAAAAACCGCTATACTGCGCTACATATGGGGCGCAGCACCCCTTTCGGAGTTAGAAAAATCAGCAAAACAGGCCATGGAAAGCCAGATTATACGACGTCAGCCCCAGCCAAAGTCTTCGTATTCAATACTCCTTGGACAGGTCTGATAGTTTCAACAACAGTCTTGGCAATCGAGGCTAAATCATCAGCAACTAATTTTACTATTAAGTCATAGTCGCCAAATAATACTGTAATGTCATCAACGTTTTCCATGCTTTTAATCGAGTTGTATGCGGCTATTTCCATGCCAGGAGTGACATTAACCAACACATATCCTACTGCCATGCTATCGTTAGTCCTATCACTAGGTAGATAATGAATTATTCTAGGAAAACACTCGGTTATGTGTAGATTTATCAAAAGCCAGTAAAATTCGCACATTTCTGCGAACCAAATAAGTAAGACACCCCTCCATGCTTGTACGATGCCGGAACTATACATGGCCAGAACCTGTAAGTGGGGAGTGCTAACTGTTGTTGGTGGTGAGGTCTGGGATCATACAGGTGACGCACTAATTACCCCGGCAAATAATCGCCTATCTGGTCGGGAGGGTTTAGATTCCCTAATACACGCTAAAGCTGGTCAGGAACTGACTCAAGTAACCCGAAATATCTGCCTCGAAAAGCGGAAGATAAACGCTCCACCTTGTGCAGTTACTCATAATGTCGTCACCGAGCCATTCGCTTTAGCTAATAATTTCAAATACATTATTCATGCAGTCGGTCCAGATTGCCGTCGCCCAAGTCAAGATGAGACTAGGCGCCAATTATTACCAGAAACCTACCACAATTTGTTTGACCGATTCAAAGAAATGAAAGATGTAAAACGAATTGTCTCCCCACCAATCTCAATGGGAATCTTTGGCTATCCCCACCGTGAAGGTGCCCGAATAACCTTAGAAGTCCTGTTGAATCATCTTGATGGAGAGGAAGACCCAGGCTTCAGAGAGTTCGTGTTAGTGATAAAAGAGCGGAATTTCATAAACAATATGCGGACTGTTTATCGAGAATCAGAAGACCAACTTCCTGGTGTTGATACAACAAGTATGTAGGTGATTTCTTGGTTGACCTCGTTAAATCGGTCACCGATGCTTTTCCGAGTGACAGGAAAAGCTTCGACTCCATAATCATGATTTCGAATAGTGTGAAGAAAATTAGACAGATTCATGCTGTTATTCCTAGTGATGTTGACCGCACGATATTGACAAGTAAGTCTAGAGTAATAGAATCATTTGCCGATGATGAAATCACCGTCGAGATGATGGATGAGTCGCTATCTTCAATGGGTCTACAAGTATTATCTCAGTTACACGATATGATACTACAGGCTATCGGCGAGGGGCGTATTGCCCGGGGAGAAAAAATATTGGTGATTTTAGCAGAGCCGATTGACGGTGTATTTTCTGTTGATACAACTATGCTTAGCGCTAACCGTTTCGCCTCCTTAGCCACTGAGATAAATGTCGAACTTGAAGTTTTAACCAAAGCAATGCAATTAGCCAGGCATATTGGTTCGAGAGGTCGGGAAGGCCACTCTGTGGGTGCACTATTTGCCATCGGTTCCTTGCCTAAACTGCGAAAATATTCAACGCCATTGGTGCTTAATCCGTTCAAAGGCCATGATGCTGATAAAAAGAGTATCTTGTTCGATGAAAATCACGAAACCCTGGCTGAGTTTGCATGGCTTGACGGTGCGATATTTTTCAATAAAGATGGAGTTGCCAGCGATGCAGGCAGATACATTCAGGTTCCAGCAGGCACTCAGCCCAAATACGGTGAAGGGGGCAGACATTTGGCTGCCAGAGCAATTTCACAACTTGCGGAATGTGCAGCAATATGTGTCTCGTCGTCAGGGAAAATAACGCTGTATGTCAACGGTAGAGAACGCTATAAGGTAAGGCTGAACTAATTATTCGGCTTCTTGTATCGTACTTTCAAATGGATTCAAGCCAAATTCTGCCGCACTAATTCTTATTTTAATCATGTTCAAATCGTCTCGGACTCCATCCAGCGAGGCAGAGTGGATGTTCCGAACAACAATTTCCTTTGTTCGCTTAATTGATGCAAGGCGCTGATTCTTGTCTTTTGGTCTGAGTTGTTCTCCGCGCAGGGACATCAACCAATCTTCCAACACATTTTTGCCCCATTCTGGCGCACGCATTTTAGCAGCAAGTAAGATGTCTGAGTTTCGATGCCTAAAACGAACTCTGCCGTCGTTTATTCTGGTTGCTTGTATTGAACCTGGATTCCAGATGTCTAACGGGATGTGCAGGTGGTGCCTTATTTCTACCCGATCTCTAGTCATATTGATTGCGTCAGCTCTGAATACAAAATCCGCCACCAATACGCTGCGCTTCAGTTTGATGAATACCTGAACCGTCTCGTCGTCCTCGAACCACTCCAAAATCTCGAGGGGATCCTGTCCCCAAGTCTCGTCGCACCACTCGGCAATATCATCGCTAATTGGTTGCATGTCGTATGGTCAATGCTGTCATTATTCAACTTTGTTCATATTTTCTTAATATTCAAATTGAGTGACAAATTGGCACACGTATGGCTGCGAGTTGGGGGACCGTCAATTTTGATTGGTCGTTCATACTATTGCTGGTTTTTTCATGGTATGTCCTGTTGCGTATATGGGAAAATAATGGCACATTGGACAGGTGGAACGCCACGCGTGTATTCGGAGTTATTTTGATGGTGCGTAGCACACGCGGTCTAAAACTTCTGGATAAGACGGTTAAACCCCGAGGATTTTGGAGATTTTATGGCGAAATATCCCTCTGGGTGTGTGTTTTTTCAATGCTACTTGTCGGCCTGCTCATGGTAATTGCATTCATTACCGCACTATTTTCTCCGCCACAAACTCCTCCGCCAAGTGCCAGTGAACTAGTTGCAATTCCGGGATTAAATCCGGTTATTCCACTCGGGTGGGGTGCCTTGGCATTCATCGTTGCTTTAGTGATACACGAATTCGGCCACGGCTTGCAAGCTAGAGCCCATGGCATGAGAATTCGCTCGTTTGGGCTTCTCCAATTAGGTCCGCTTCCATTGGGAGCATTCGCCGAGCCCCAATATGAAGAATTAACTAATGCACCAAGTAAAGAACGAATGCGAATGTTTGCTGCAGGTCCCGCAACTAACATTTTTGCTGCCGTAGTGTGTTTAATTTTCCTGGGTGGACTTGCTGGACAATTTGTAGCGAGTGAATCCGGAGTTCACGTTAGAGGAATTGTGCAAGATGAGGGTGCAGACGCTGCTGGTTTACAACCTTGGGATACCATCCAGTTTATTGACGAAGCACCGGTAAAAAATGTGGATGAGTTCTATGATGTTATGGATGGGTATTCGGCAAATGATAGCATAGCAATCACAGTTCGTCACAGCGATGGTGAGGTCGAGATATTAACCGCAACATTATCAGACAAATATGACTATTACGTGGAACTCGGTTGGTCAGATTCAGACTTAGCAACATTAGGTGTGGAACAAGGTGATCCATTCCTCGGAGTTGAAGGCTTATCGGGAGGAACTGCTGGTATCGACCGCCTTGCTGGGCCATTATCGCCGAGGTGGGATGGTAATCTCCTCCAGAAATCTTTGATGATACCTTTCCACACTCTGAGTGTCCTAATAATCCCGTTCGAGCTCCAGGGCGTAGCAATGCATCCATTCGAAGAGTCACTTCTGGAGGCTGATGATAACAGATTTGCCCAAGCTTTGGGAACCAGTGGGTTGCTGTTTTTGGTCAACCTATTCTTTTGGTTATTGTGGGTAAACATATTACTTGGGTTCACTAATCTAATTCCTATGGTTCCATTTGACGGGGGTCATATGTTCAGAGACATGCTGAGAGCGATACTCAAAGGGCTAAAACATGTTGGGCGTAAGATGAAATTTTGGGACATAAATCCAATGTGGATAGAACACATCTCGAGCAAAGCATCTAACATTTCTTCTCTAGCGTTGTTGGGAATGATTTTGTTTATCTTGATAATTCCTTATTTCTAGGGCCTAGATTCGACGCTTTTGTAATTCTGCCAGAATGTCTCTAGTCCGGTAGTTATCTTGTTCATTTTTCACAGGTAGCGTAATTCCTACTTTACTGCGGGCTTGAATATGTTCAATATTCTTCGATGAATCACTTTGCGAGCAAATCAGGGCAATAAACTCATTGAGTTCCATACCAGATTCCCAGTTCAGGTATGGTTTGCCGTTACGAGTCAGTGGCAAACTAGGTATTAGTGGAGCCAATTTTCTCAATTTACCGTGCAATGTATCGGTTTTCACGCGGAGAATTCGCCATGAATCTCCACGGACACCTTTCAATCGGTACGCATATAGCGGCATTAAACACGAGCGATTGCCCTCATAGACTAACGAATTATATTGCTCGACAGTCCTACCAGATAAATACAGTTTAGACTCTTTGGAAGATTTAACTTCGATTGGGAAACAAATATCACCTCGCAGGGCAAGTAAATCCCCCGAGCCTTCGATACCCGAACCTGCAGCCCTAACCACTAGAAATGGCCGTTTTTGAATTAATTTCATTCTGGCTTTTTGAATTTCTGTACAGGATTTAATGATGGAGTTTACGCCTTTTTCTAAGCCAGCGAGAACTTGCCGGAGTTCTCTTTCATATTTGCTGCTCACGAAGCGGAATCAATGTCAAGCGTTTTTGATTACTTCGGTAATTTATGCTTACATATTGACGGTTTAGTCTTGCTTAAGAGATTCGGTAGGTTTGTGATTGACCGTCACAACGGAATACCATGGGGCGGTTGGTAGTCAGAACCGACAATTTCCAATTATCCTTCAAATTGATTGAAAAACTCCGGGCAAAATCGTTAGACTTCATGGTAATTGACATCAAAAAACCAGTCCCGAGTGATGACATGATATGGTTTGCAGCACCATCCGAGATAATCAAATATCCATCGGTAGGCAAACCAATTCCGGTTGAATTATCATCTATTGATTCAGCAATCCTCTCAGCTATTTATCATCTAAAAGGGTCGCAAGCCGCCGTTTCTTTAGTCATTGGTATCGATCCTGGCCCATATCCGGGCATTGCATGGTTAGTCGACGGCGCATTCTGTGGCATCATTCAATTAACTTCAATCGAAGAGTTGATGCCGAATCTTGTTAAATTACGGAAAATCGCCGATTTTGAGAATGTTATCATAAGGGTTGGTGATGGTGCGCCATTAATCAGAGACCGGATAATCAACGAATGTGTTTCGAGAAATTGGCATATTGAGCAGGTCAATGAACATAAGACATCGACAGGCTTGATCCGTAACAATCACTCAACTTCCGCATTAAGAATCGCAACGCAAGGTGGGTCAAAAATTTGGCAACTGCGGGATATTACTCCCACTCAAGGCGAAATTAAGTATATTCAGGGCGAGAGTAGAAAACAGTCCAAGGGCGAATTTACCATTTCACGTAATGCAGCGATATTGGTCGCACAGGGCGAATTGACAATGGCAGAGGCCTTGGCAAATGCTAAACATTACTCTTCTGAGGAGTAATCTGTTTCTATTTTTGCCTGATACATTTCTGGTGAATTTTGCATAATTCTGTTAATTACTACTTCTAGCCCGACTGGGGCGAAAATGATTCCACCAATTACTAGTGCTAAAAATAAAAATGACGAACTAGGCACATATTGTGTGCCAGGGGAACTCGGACCACTTAACATTAGTTTAACTGTACCTAGCCAGGGAATTTCCCCACCAGCAACCCCAACCAGCCATGCTTCTCTGACAGGTCCTGCAACTCCAGAACTACTGTGAACACCTGAGGAACCATTTACCACTAGGCCACCTTGGTCAACCGAGCATTGGTTATTATCGCCTAGAGTTACGATACCGCTGTGTTTTGGTTGCCAATTCCAGACAACCAAGTAAGGCTCAACATTTGCATGGGCAAACCGCTTACAATCATAGTAGCCGGCGTTATAGCCATCGAATTTTATGGTGATAGTTTCTGAGTCAGTGACATTAGTTCCTGGGACTGACCATGTTAAAACGCAGGTGCCCATTTCGCCATCGGTATCTTTTACCGCATTATCCCAAGTTCCACCATCGGGGCAGTTTGCGGAGTTATTTGCGTCTTGAACTACAGAGCGGTCAGGAGTTATAGTTTGACTTGGTTCCACTCGCAAAATTGCCCTGTGGATAATTGGGGTCCCAGCATCGCCATTCTTTTGATAAATTATCACATCGCCTTCCATGCCATGAGTTTTGTAACCGAAATGGTTGTTTTGTCTGTCACTTGCTTCAGCGAAAGTCACTATGTTGTCATACGGTGTATCCATGACCAAGATTAGGTCACCTGCATCGATACTGCCAACTTCACCATTTTCTTCATGAATCATTGATGATGATTCTACGACAACTAAGGGCGGCATTGTTCCAGTATGAGCCCACAAACCTAGGACCAAAAATGCAATCATTGCAACTGCAAGCATCATTTCCCGCAGCAAATTATTCAACGGGTGGCTGTCGGTCAATCTAGACCCTCATTTTCGCTTTTTGAGACCCTTTTCGACTAAGAAATCATCCCAGGCTTCTGCATGGCCAGCGCCAAGTATTTTGGCTGCTTCATCACCTTCAGATTTACGTCTCTTCAGTTCAGATGTGGATTCTATCTCTTTCAGTTCTGCCAGCAAGTTGACATGGCCTCTTAGGTTGAGGAATTCTGGTGTGGCGATAATTAGTATAGCGCTAGACAAGACAATCATACCGATTGCAGCTCCGGTGTAATCGCCCCAGTCTGCGTCACTCTGCAGGAACATCAACTGGTAGACACTAACCATGAATAATATTGCTGAAGCACCAAAAGCTGTTGCGCTCAACATTAGTTGCCTACCGTGTTGCTTGGCCCACAAATCACCGACGAAACCCATAATTCCCCCGTTCCTTGATTGATGGTATATGGTTTGAGTTCTTTGATGTTTTTGTTTCCAGTGCCGTCTACAAATACTCAAAAGTGATTGGTCAAAGCCCATATCGCGGGGGTGGGGAGAGTATGTCTGGTGTATTTTCCCTATTGCATGAAAATTTACAAAAAGCGCTCACTGCAAGGAATTGGCAACCTACTCCGATTCAGAACTCAGCTATTCCAGAGATCATTAATGGCAAAAGCCGTCTACTGATTGCACCTACAGGCTCAGGTAAAACACTATCAGCAATTCTGCCGATATTACACCGTTGCATTGCCGAGGATTGGCAGCCTTTGTCTGTGCTTTACATAACTCCCCTAAGGGCTTTGAATCGCGATGTAGACCGTAGGTTACAGGAGATTGCTGATTCGGTGGGGCTTCGAGTTGGCTTGAGGCACGGTGATACTACGCAATCTGAGCGGGCAAAGCAGGTAAGAAAGCCACCTCACATTTTAGTGACTACGCCAGAAACTTTCCAACTGATGTTCACCGGCAAAAATCTACGCAAACTACTTGCTACCGTCAAAGCAGTAATTGTTGACGAAGTGCACGACCTTGCGGCTAGCGAGCGAGGCTGGCAACTTTCGGTAGGGTTGGCACGCCTCGAGGCATTATCCGGAGAAAAGGTTCAGCGTATCGGATTATCCGCGACTGTTGGCAATCCACAACAGGTAGCCAAGTGGCTATCAGATGATGGCGAGGCAATAATTGAGACTGGCAGGAGAGTAACTGAAATTTTCGTTGAAACCGAATTTCCCACATCAGAGGATGAAACAGGAGGCATTGAATATGCAATACCGTCAAGAGCACACGCAATTTTCCGACAGGTCATTTCGATAATCGAAAAAGACGCACCTTGTTTACTGTTTGTCAACAGTAGAAGTGATGCAGAAACAATCGCTAACAGGCTCCAGAAAATGGCACCAGCACTAGAAATAGGCGTTCACCATGGTTCACTAGCCACCAAGACAAGAGTAGAGATGGAAGACGGTTTGAGGTCGGGGAAAGTTTCTGGATTAGTGTGCACCTCAAGTCTAGAACTTGGAATTGACATTGGATTAATTAACCGGATTATACAAATCAAGAGCCCCCGCTCAGTCGACCGTTTATTGCAGCGAGTTGGGCGCGCAGACCACCGCCTCGGCGGCATCGGACGGGGTAACATTTTCGCTTGGGACTGCGATGAGTTGTCCGAAGCAGCCGTAATCGCTCAAAGAGCGATGCGTGGTGAATTAGAACCAGTGATCTGGCGGGAGAATCCGAGGACTGTGGCAGTCAATCAACTGGTTTTGATGGCGCACAGTTTCAAAGCAATCTCGATTGATGAGGCGACTGAAATCATTAACCAAGCACCTCAGTTTGCTAACTGGACTCGTAAACATACACTCGAGGTCTTAGCCGTTATTGCCGACAACTGGCTGGTAAAGTATGCCGAGAAACCATCAGAGGTTCCTTGGTATCGCTGGCCAACCGTAATTTATGAGGAAGCAAAAAAATTGCCGGAGAATAAAGCGGTAAACTTCCCTGAGGAAAGACCACTTTTCAAGACTCCAGATGAAGAGATTGATGAAAAAATCAAGAAAATAGAGGTAAAACTGCCGAATAAATATTCCAACGGTTGGTTTTCGGTTTCCGGTAGGACCAGAGATTGGGTCAGCAAGCATCTCTCAATGATACCTGATAAGCAGTCATACCGGGTTAGGGATAGCGTAACTAGACGAACTATAGGTTCGGTAGATGAGGCATTTGTCCTGTCACTGAATGATTCTGGTGAGGATGAAGATGGTGCAGTTCGTCGCTTTGTCATTGCTGGGCGAACTTGGATGATAATTGATGCTGATCCGGAAAAATCGGAATTATTGGTAATTCCAGCTTCAGACCAAGCAAAAGCACCACAATGGGTCGGTGAGTTACCTCCAGTTCCTGCCGAAGTGGCGAGAGAAATAGGTAAATTTAGAGAACTGATAGCTAGGGATTTGGATATAATAGATTTAGATAACAAAGGAACTAAAGCCATCGACCGATTTGATTTATTAGTCAGCAATGAGTTACAGATCTCTGACTACCCAATCAACGAACATGGGCTAGGTATGCTTAGTGAAGAGATTGGCGATCACATGGAGAAGTCTGGTAGGCTACCGACGGACAGTGTGATTACCATTGAAGAAAGAAATGATGCTATTATCATCAATTCATGTCATGGCAGTAAAATTAACGAAACAATAGGTCATTTGCTACTTGCCATGGCATCGACCAAATCAGGAAATTGGGGCCGATTAATTATTGAGTCAACAAGAATAGGTATTCAAGCCAGCGGAATTATGCCGGAGGACCTTGTTGGCTGGCTCAAAGACACACCTCCAGATGCATTAGAGGGTTTACTTAGTGTCACGTTACCAAACTCGCGTCAGCTGCGATGGCGATTTGCTGAGGTAGGCAAGTCGTTTGGGATAATAAGACATGGTGTAGACCCTAGACGAATAAATCTTCAAGCACTAATTAGAAAATATCGTGGCACCGTGGTTTTGCAAGAAGTTCTTGACAAGTTATTTTTTGAAAAAATGGACATTCGAGGGGCAGCAGACTTACTTTCTTCAATCCAGTCAGGCGTTATTGCAGTAGAGATTGCTGCTGCCGGGCCAATTGGTTTGTCTAGGCGGTCAAGTAAGGATTTGTTATTACCTAATTGGGATAATGCTGCGGTTCGTGAACGCCTGAAGTTGCGATTGGAAAATGAACGAGCAGTGTTATGTTGTTTGAAATGCAATAGCGTACGCAGGTTTAGGGTGGCTCGATATAACGAGATATCCGACATCAAGACTTGCCTCAAATGCGGTGGCAGGATGTTGGCTTGCACCCGTGAAGGGTTGTTGTCAATGTTAGAGGATTGGGTCACTTCCGATGATGATAGTGACCGAGTTAGAATGATTAAGAATGCGGAGATGGTCCAAAACCGGGGACAGGAAGCAATTCTTTGTTTGATGGGCAGAGGGATTGGCGAAGCCACTGCACAAAGGATACTCCGTAAAGTTCCACGTAACAACCTCGAAGGTTTGTATCGGGCAATTCACCTAGCTGAGATTGAGTATGCTCGGACTCGAAGATTTTGGGGTTAATCTTCAGCCTCATCCTGGAGATTAATCAGTTCAGCTGCTCTGACAACATCTCCCTCTTCCCACCAATCAACCGCAATAAATGTTGGACGCTTACCATGTTCTTCCCAACACTCATTCGCTCTTTCAACTAAAAAATCGACATCATTCGCTTCCTCAGCCTGTGTCGGGTCAGCCAATCCGACTTGGTTGCTGAGCCAGTTATTCATGTGATAAACCACCTGATTTCCGTCACCTCGGTGAACATCGCAGTTCATTTCGGATGTACTTCTTTCACCATAATTTGTTGTCCAACTATGACTCAGAAAATCGTGAACCCATGGATGGCGCTCATCATCGCCCTGCTCCCAAAATACCACCAAATTTGTTTCATTGTCAATCATTTCTTGTAGGGTTGGCCAAGGTTGGTTAATTTCATGCAAGAACACTCGGTCCATCAGACCAGAATCGATGAAGACCTGTTCTAGGTGTTCTGCCGAGACATAGTTTTCCACAAGGACTGTGACAACATCCTGAGGATTATCTTCCATTTCTTCATCAAGTTCCGACAGCCAATCAACGGCACTGACATTGCCGTATACACACGGACTGAATCCTCGATCATCGCTACCATGGCACAATTTCACTCCAGATAGTGTTTTGTCGTTGAGATTATCATAGTGAGTATCGATCATGAATGCACGCATACCCGCCGACCATTGTGCATCAAACCCCGTTCGGTGGTTGCTGGCGGGGTAGTAGATGCCGTCATCTTCGGTAGCAAAGGCATTATGAGTCTCTGGGAATGTTACATTATCATATGTCCTAAGGCATAATATCAGCATGCCGTTACACGGTTCTGTAGGCATCGGCTCTGGTTCTGGTTCGGGCTCAGGTTCCGGTTCAGGCTCAGGTTCGGGCTCAGGTTCCGGTTCAGGCTCCGGTTCGGGCTCAGGTTCCGGTTCAGGCTCTATTACCTCGTCTTGTTGTGTATTGTCGTCATCTTTACTGAAGACGTCTAGTTGGTCAATACATCCGGGTAACAGCAGCAGGGAGGATATAAGAATCGACACCAGAGCCCTGCTCATGACCATCGCTTGGGGTTTACATCAATCAAGTAAGCGGTCAGAAATCAGCGGTTAAATGCATCTAACATTGACACCAGCCTCTTTCATCATCGCATTTGAGATGTTGAAATCTTCCTGCCAACGTTCTGGTATTTCTCCTGCGTCGGGGTAGACCACTTCTTTTACTCCAGCCTGTATCAGCGATCTTGCGCATCTTGAGCATGGTGGCCAAGTGACGTATGCCGTACTATTTTTCAGAGAAACACCGATTCGCGCAGCATGCATAATCGCATTCTCTTCGGCGTGACAAATTAGTGGATATTTTTTGTCACGGTCAAGAAGTCTATCCTCGTCATCATCAATTCCCCTTGGGAAGCCGTTGAAACCCGTCGAGCGAATCTCTCGGTCCTCACCAACTACTACACAGCCAACTTTTGTTGAGGGGTCTTTACTCCACAATGCGATGTGCCTAGCAAGTTCGATAAACCGAAAATCCCATTTTTCGCTCATGCCGACCGGCTTGCCCTGTATGGCTTTCAATTTGATTGCTTCGGCAGTAAACTCAGGTCGTCATCAGTATTCTTCCCGAGATAATTCAAGATGTTACCTTGTAGGTAAAGCGAGCCAATCGAGAGGATATTGCCAACACTGGCTGGCGACCTAGCCAGTATTGCATCAATCGCATGGGTGTAATTCTGCCAGATGCTGACGGTAATATCTCCCCATTCATAACCTGCAAGGATTTTAGGTTCAATTGGTGGATATCTGCCCCCTGTTGGCTTGGTGAGAAAAATCTCTACATTAGAAAATTCATCACAGATTTCCTTGACATTTTCAAGCATTTTGGTTAATTCTTGTTGTGGTGAAGTGCCAAATAACAGGCATAATTTGTCTTCAGAGTTATCATGCTTGGACAGATCCACCAACTGCTGTTTGACCTTTGCTAAACCTGAAGGGTTGTGGGCTGCGTCGAGAAGAAATTTGTGCCCGGAATCAAGCTTGATTATTTGCATTCTAGCTGGCCAATTAAGTCTATTTTTAGAATTTGATATTGTTGAGGAGTCTATTGATAGCGTCTCAAAAACAGCATTAGCTAGCAGTTCTGCCTCATCCAATGCGGTAACCCCTGTCGGGACCTCAACATATTGACAAATGGCAAATTCCTTCGTTTCACCTAGTTGTTCAATAGCGCAGTTTTGGGCGCAACCATTAACCGTTTCCTCGAACAATTCAATCCCCATATGCCGGACAATTATTGGTTTTCCAGGCCTGGCTATGGCTGCTTTCTCAGCGATGATTTGGTAGATGTCTGTGCCTAGGATATCGGTGTGCTCAGTGGTAATTGAGGTTAAGACGCATAAATCTGCAGGACTGCATCTCGTCGCATCCAAACGTCCTCCTAGTCCAGTCTCTAAAATCAAATATTTCGGTCTTGACCTAGCGCAAAAAACCATAGCGGTCAGGAATGTAGTTTCGAAAAATGTTGGAACTATCCCAAGGTTTTCCGCAGTCAACCTTACTGTTGCTAGACATGAATCAAATTCCTTGCCGCTTATTGGAACTCCGTCTAGCCTGATGCGCTCTTCAATACGGCAGAGGTGCGGTGATGAAAACATTACATTCGATTCACAATTTAGGGTAAAACTTGCGCTTAATAGCGAGCATAACGTTCCTTTACCATTACTACCTGCCACATGAATTATTGTGGTTCCATCAAAATTAACATCCAGTTGTTTGAGGATTGCATTAGTTGTATCTAGACCCAATGCCATACCGTTATCTCTTGTTGACTCCAACCATGCTCTGACGGCTGAATCACTGGGCATAATATCGCCACACAATATCAAGGCATAATCCTTGGTGATAACTACTAACCACGAATGACCAAAGCGATTGCCTCAAAAGATAGAGCACACACGCCAAAACATGAGCGACGCAGAGGCTCCTGATACAAATCCAGATTCTGCGGAAGCGAAATTTGTTCAATTAGAGCGAGAATTAGTACAGGAAACTAGCGTTATTGCGCTGATGAAAGACCAGATGACATCCATGTTTGGGATGGTATTTATGTTTGTAATTACCATCTTGCTTGCTTTGTATATTAGGCCGTGGTATGATGTTGCGGAGCTCCATGCTTTTGGCGAGGCAGGCGCAACTCAAGTGAGATTCATCTTCCTTGAATTAGTAATGATTTTCATCTTTACTGCAGTGGTAATAGCCCTCGCTAGATACAAAAAAGAATGGGTCATAAAATACGGTATAATGGGTGTGCTTACAATCGCCTTAATGTATACTACAGTGCCATTGATGCACATGCTCGTCATCGATTTTGATGTTGAGGAATTTGAGTATCAAGAATCATTTTCCTACACCGGGGAATATGTCACAGACATGGGCATGGATGGATTCCTGACCCATGACCTAGTCGGTAATTTCACCGATTGGGAAGATTCTGTGTCTTACTACAGCTCTTCCTCATTGAACTCAAAACAGCCGCAGTGGACAACTAATTTCAGCAGACTTCCAGCAGGTGATTTTGAGGTTTTGCGAGTAGTCGAGTCGGAAAATTACCTCACACTTACCAACACTGCCTGGATTTGGACAATAAACTCACAAACAGGAGTGATAGAAAATGTATTCCCGTGTCATTACCAAGACGATCAGGGCGTTCTGCAGACTGGTATGCCAAATGGTTACAGTTGTGACATGGCAGTAAAGGCGTTAGATGGAGTGTTCATTTTCTCTAAAACCGGAGAAGTATACTATCACGTAATCAGCCCAAATACGGGATTATTACTGCCGCCCCAAGCACATTGGGTGTTGCCTAGTTACGTTAGTTACGGCAGCGGATTTATTGAAGCAAAACATATCTCCGATGATAGGTTGCTCTTGGTTACCGATAAAACAGCAATGGTAATGGAACTAAGAGAATCAAAGGAATCACTAACCAATGAAATAATGCCAATAGAGTTTGAGTATTATTCTGAAGAAATAGTTACTAGTGCTGATTTTGGTCATTCCCCATGGTCTGATACCAATATCTCAAGTAATGATGGGTCTGCTGGATTTTTGATTGTTGGTGAAGCGAATGGCAATGTTACTGGTTGGGAATGGGATGGAACAAAAAGTGTGACAAATCAGTTTACTATACAAGAAAAAATGAATGTTGCCGGATTGGTTGAATCAGTTGTCCAGGTGCAAATTACCGATTTAGACGAGTCTGGGTATACTGATTTGTTGATAAGTGGAAGTGACAAATCATATTGGCTACACACTCAGTTATTGAAGAACCGCATTTCATTTGATGTCGAGGAGCAGTTTATTCATGGTATGTTCACTGCTAACAATTCGGAAGATAGGTTCAATGCTGTTTACTCTACCAACATAAGCTACGGAATAATTGCCGATGACATGTATACACTAGATGGGTTGCAATTATACGATATCCCATTTTTTGTTGGTGTCTTTATCGCCCTATTGTTGATGCTCTTGCTCTACATTCATAGCGAATGGTATGTAGTTAACACCGTCGGAATCTTAGTCGGTGCCGGAGTAATAGTTATGCTTGGTGTCGCTTTTGTTCCGGGATTAATCATGATATTCATGATTCTAGCGGCAGTATATGATGCTTGGGCAGTATACCGCTCAAAGCATATGCTGGAACTTGCAGATACCATGATTGGTCTACAATTGCCAATACTGTTGGTCGCACCACAGGACAAAGGATACTCATTCAAGGATGAGAAAACCAAGATGTCTGACAAAGGCCAGACTACACAAACAATACCTCCGATTAACAACAATACAGTTGTAAAGAAGAAAAACAGTGAAGCCTTGTTTATGGGCCTCGGTGATATTATATTCCCTGGTATGCTGATATTATCTGCTGTGCAGTGGCTTGAAACAGACAACGCATTTGCCATTGCAATGTTTGCATTATTTGGCTCTTTACTAGGATATCTAGCCCTGATGACATACGTCGCCCGAGGCAAAGCCCAGGCCGGTCTACCTCTCCTCAACGGCGGAGCAATCTTGGGTTACCTAATTGGTGGATTGATATTCATGGGGTCTGAGATATTTAATCTAGGAATTTCACTCTGAGGCGTTATTATGTTAGATATTTACCTATTCAGAGAAAAGCATGAGATAATTCGTGCAGATCACGATAAGCGTGGTCTTCCACACGACAAGATAGATCGGGTAATCCACTTCGACAAATTATGGCTAAGTCTCCAACACCAGACCAATCAATTGAGGCAGCAAAAAAATACTGCTGCTAAGGGTATTAGTGAAGCAAAAAAGGCTGGTGATGAAGCAAAAGCAAAAGCGATATTGTCAGAGGTAGCCTCGTTAGGTAAGGAAATTTCAGAGCTTGAACAACAGACCGAAGACGCTCTTACCCAGCGAGACACAATCCGCATGTCGATTCCAAATATCTTACATGACGCCGTTCCCCAAGGCGCAGATGAATCTGGCAATACAGTGCACAGCACTTACGGCGAGAAGCCGCAGTTTGATTTCGAGCCACGCACTCACAACGAGTTGATTACCATGAATAAGTGGGTTGACTTGAAGCGTGCTGCCAAGATTTCAGGAAGCAGATTCTACTTCCTTAAGGGCGATTTAGCGCGGTTGGAATTGGCTTTGCAGACCTACGCAGTGGACTTTATCCGTCAGCGTGGCTACACATTTGTTCAACCACCAGTTATGATGAATCGCCAAGCGTATGAAGGTGTGACAGATCTTGGTGACTTTGAGACAGTAATGTATGGCGTTGAACCTGACAAGTATTACATGATTGCAACATCAGAACACCCACTAACGTCAATGTATATGGGTGAAACGATACCGGAGGAACAATTACCTCTCAAGGTCGTTGGAGTCTCTCCTTGTTTTAGACGTGAAGTGGGATCACATGGACAGTCTGATTTGGGAATATGGCGTGTACACCAGTTCACCAAGGTAGAACAAATCGTTATCGCTAAGCCTGAAGACTCATGGGAACTTCACGAAGAGTTGTTACAGAATTGCATCGACTTGTGGAATGAGTTGGGTCTCCACTATGAGGTTGTGAATATTTGCACTGGTGACATGGGTACAGTCGCAGCTAGAAAATATGACATTGAGGCGTGGTTACCAGGTGCAGCACAATACAAAGAAGTAGTGTCCTGCTCAAATTGTACTGATTATCAAGCGAACCGATTGCAGATAAAATATGGCCAACCGGGTCACTCCAACCAACCAATTGTCCATACACTGAACTCGACGGCTGTTGCGACATCAAGAGCACTGGTGGCTATAATGGAGCAGAACCAATTAGCCGATGGAAGTGTAAGGATACCAGAGGTGCTCATACCTTTGATGGGCGGCCAAGCAACCCTTGAACCTTGCAACTGGGGATAATCAGTCCAGCAGCCCTGATTTTACAATTTCGCTTATATCGATATCTCCGGGCAAGCCTAGGTCTACTGGCATACCACCAATAGTAACGACAACCCCAGTCATGTGAGTGAATAAGCACGGAGGGAAGTCACTCTCAGTCTTGTAAGAATTGAGTAATTTCCAGCCAGCAGTGGATTTTTTCTTGGCGTTATTGAAGGTATTTTCATCTCCAAAGGCAATCCACCCGTTTGCTTGCCAAGCGTGCTTTTGTAACTCTTTAGTCACTAAAGCTGGTGCGGGTGCTACTGTATGCCGATATGGCCATGCATTTACCCAATCTAGACCGGAATCTCGCAGCCATTCAATCCCTGTGGGTTCACTACTTGCCGAGATCGTTTCGCCAATTGATTCCAAATGACGGAGTAAACTTCGAAGATGTGGATGCCTAGATTGTTGTTTAGCAAGATTTTCGGCCATATTTGTTGCAGTAAGAACACGCCCCTCATCTAGGTGAAGTAAAGCACAAACTACACCACCGTGAACCCAGTCTTCAAGCGAATTGTCTTTTATGTAGCCTTCTAAGATATTTAGTGCAGCCTCCGATTTACCAGTCAATCTCAATCTTGCTATATCACCAAGTAGAATTAGGCGATCCGCCGGATTTTGACGATAATTTAGTTTAGTTTTTGCCTGACCATCAATGAACCTCCGGATTAAATCGATATTGCGTTTCATCAGCGGATCAACGGCTAGCAGTGACTTGAGTTTGTCATCTAATTTTCTCTTCTTGGGCTGCATCAGCGAGGCAAACCACTGCAACCTAGCTGCTTCAATATCATCATCAGGCAGTAATGCTAGTCTAGGTTTCGCTTCAGCGAAGTCTCGCTGACTTAAACTTGCAGCGACTAAAATTAATCTCGCTATTTGAGCCTCTCTCCCACCACGTAATGCTAGTATCGATACAGCATTATTTTCCGCGTCATCCCAGCGACCCATAGCAGCATTAATCTCCATCATAGCATCAGTTTTTCGAACTAAATCAAGTCCTTCCAATTGCTCACCGTGTCCTTCAATAACCGCATCTATGCGTTTTAATGCTCTATCCCAAGAGTCATCAGTCACCAATTTTCTGATGGCTTTTTGTTTTAGATAGATGACATCCTCAAGTTGTGCCATGCGTGCACGATTTTCTCCAACTGATGCGTCAAAAGAAATATCCTCTAGGCGTGAACCTATCTTCCTGGATCTTGCCCAGATAACAATAAACGCCACTTGTCCTCCAGATGACAGCATCCAAGTTAGTTCCTCTAACGCATCTTTCTGGATGATCGCACACAGGTTATTTTCCCACGAACCACAAGCTGCCCCTTGGGGTAAGAAACTTGAGTCCCAAAATGTAATCATTGCTAGTCCAAGTAATAGCATCGATTGACCAGCAAAGCCAGTAAAGCAAAAATTCAGTACTTTGGCTTGTTGACTTCGTTCAGCCCTAAGTAGGCGGCTATCGGCAAGTCTAATGCCACCTTTTCCGGAAACATCTTGCACATCAAGGAATAAAATCCTAGCAACCTCGTATACGAACAAAAATCCAATCAATGCAACGTTCAGCAACAAGAACAAGAGTACCATATTGACCAGTGGTATTCTAATTCCTTCAGCGGGGATATAAGCAAACAATTCAATCAAGGCAAAGCCTAGAATTCCTCCTTCCTCCATGATTGAGGATTGCACTCGGTACTCTGGTAAGTCAAGAACTCTGTCCGAATGGGTAAACATATTTGGGTCGATGGCTAATGCTAGGATTGATACTATTGTATTGAGAGCAATAAATGGCATAACGGAAAGGTTGAGATTAACTATCTGAGCAATTGCCTGTTGTTTTGGACTTGGCTTATGATTGTGAAATGGGGACGCTTCACCACCAGCAATTTTGACTGAAGACTGTTTTAGTGCTTGCCATGCGGAGCCTAAAACCCTCCCGTACGCAAGAACTGCCGGAGAGAATGCGACAAAAGCACAGATACTGAAAACCCTGAACGAAGGAATATCAAGAGTGGTCAAGATTATTGCAATGATACTGACTAGAATCATCCAACTCAATGTCAATACAACATACGAGTAGTTTTGCCAGATATCTGAATTTTGTAGGGTTGCTTTTCCAGCGCCTACCGGCTTCACGACCTGCGCACCGAGTGATGACCCACTTGAGATAACAGCCGGGACGGCAATAAACAACAGAGCGATTATGATTGAGGCAGCATGGTAACCTTGTGAGAAATTATACTTAGTCATGAGGAATTCGAATACTAGGATTAGAACTCCGGTCAGTGCGAACAGGTAGGAAGTGACTCCGAACCTCATGCCTTTGGTTTGCAAAAGATTTCGAGCATCCTCAACCGATCTAGTGACATTGTGAACTTCGTAGCGCTTTTCTCCGGTTTGAAATGCAACCTGTAGTCCTCGGAGCTGCCGTGGGACCACACTATTCCAAAATAGATATGCGGTTGCGGCAGCAAACAGGAAAGGAATTATTGCAGCAAAGCCAAATTCATTGACTATTGGCGGTGCTGAGATATAGAAGCCTCCTTTCAAACCAAATTAGGTTTCGATGACTTATCATCAATTTCAGCCTTTATGTTGTTGACGAATTCGGCTAGTGGGATATCAGCAACCTGATCACCACTTCGACCTCTTAGGCTTACCGTATTGTTTTCCGCTTCACCATCACCAAGAATTACCATATACGCTGGATGTAGTTTTCTGTGGGTTCTGATTTTTTTGCCGATGGTATCATCACCATCATCAATTTCAACTCTGATACCTTGTTGTTTGAGGTGCTCCGCAACGGTGTTTGCGTATTCCGTATGCTTTTGTGAAATCGTCAGGATATGGCACTGAGTCGGCGACAACCATGTTGGAAACCTGCCTGCAAAATGTTCTATCAGCACACCACAGAATCTTTCCATCGAACCAAATGGTGCTCGGTGAATCATGACTGGTCTGTGCAAACCTCCGTCTGAGCCTTTGTAAGACAAATCGAATCGTTCCGGCAGGTTGTAGTCAACTTGAACGGTGCCAAGTTGCCACTCTCGGCCAATTACATCTTTTACCACGAAGTCTATTTTGGGACCATAAAACGCTGCTTCACCTTCTTCTTCTGACCATTCTACGCCAAGTGATGCGGCTGCAGCACGACAGGCTTGTTCAGCTTTATCCCAGCGCTCAGGGTCACCAACATACTTCGAGGAGTCAGGGTCCCTCAATCCTACCCGAACGCGATAGTCTTTCATCCCCAACTTGTCAAATATAATTTGTACTAATTCAATGCACCCAAGAACTTCTTGCCCAATCTGGTCTTCGGTTACGAATAGGTGGGCATCGTCTTGAGTGAATCCGCGCACACGCGTCAGGCCCGAGATTTCGCCAGATTGTTCCCAACGGTAAACAGTACCGAATTCAGCAAGCCTGAGCGGTAAGTCTCGATAAGATCTCGCTTGCGAGGCATATATCTTGACATGGTGAGGGCAATTCATCGGCTTGAGCATGTAGCCATCGATATCGCCAGTTTTCATCATGTTTGACAATTCTGAGCAGGAACAGCCTTCGTCAGATAATTTATTCATCAAATCCTTTTCAACAAGCGGTGGATACTGTGAATCTTGATAGTATGGAAAATGTCCTGATTTTCGATATAAATCAAGCTTGCCAATGTGGGGGGTAAAGACCTGCGAATATCCTTGTCTGGTTAGGTGTTCACCGATGAAATTCTGCAGTTCCTGTCGAACAATGGCTCCTCTTGGAGTCCACAATATCAATCCTTGACCTACCTCCTCGTCGATGTGAAATAACTGCAAATCACGGCCAAGTTTTCGGTGGTCTCGCTTTTTTGCTTCTTCCATTCTGTGTAATGTTTGTTTTAGCGCATCTTTAGTTGGCTCAACGATGCCATAAATTCTCACTAATTGTTCTCTGTTTTGGTCTCCTCGCCAGTATGCCGAAGATACGCTGGTTAGTTTACAAAACATCAATTTGCCAGTATTTGACACATGTGGGCCTAGGCATAAATCATACCAATCACCTTGCTTGTATATGGTTGAGCCTGTGCCTTCACCAATTTTATCGTCGATGATTTCTAATTTGTAAGAGTTCGTTGCGAAGTGTTCTCTTAATTCGCTATCATCTAATTCAATCCGTTCAACGGTAAAGTTTCGACGCGCAAGTTCTTGCATCTTTTTTTGAATCGGCTTTAGGTCTGCCTCAGTTATTGGTTCCATGGCAAAGTCATAGTAGAAACCTCGGTCAATCGCAGGTCCGATAGTTGGTTTCGCATCAGGATACAACTCCGTGACTGCTTGGGCTAGTAAATGCGCTGTGCTGTGGCGTAGAATATACATGCCTGCATCAGATTCAGCCTTTATTCCTTCAACCTTGCATGATTGATGAATTTCGTGTGACATGTCTTTTTCTTGGCCGTCAACTAACGCAGCCAAGCAGCCGTTTTTTTTGCCAAGCGCATCAGTTATTACTTCTGCACAGGTAATGCCTGCGGCATACTCATTAACTGTCCCATCCGGTAATGTGACGTTAATCATAGCCAAGTCAAAGCCTCCAATGTCCATCGGAAGTTACTGCCCTTCATCAATTTCGTGGTTTAAACCGCCGTCATCCAAGATTTAACCCACTCAATATATCAGGCGCAGGCGATTATGCAGCGATTTGTTAAGCAAATTCCCACAAGTATTGAAGAGTAGTAGGTTTGTATTAACTACATGGCAAAATCGCAGATGCTTACGACACTTGCTCTAATGATGTTGCTCATGCCATTATTTTCGATGGTTGTTAGCGGCAATGATGTGCCACAGCAACCACAAATCAATGCCCGCTGGCTGGCCGATGATACTGGCAGCAATGTGCACAGTTATCGAGTGACCTTCGCCGACGACTTGTCTTATCAATGCACAGTTGATGTCCAGCATTTGCACAATGGCTCAGCTCTAGATTTCGATGTCCTTCAGACATGGGATATTGTAGATGAGAACAGGGTATTAGACCTTGATTTAAGCTCTATTCTATCTTGGAGTGATGTTATCACGGTAACCCTAACCATTACTCACTATGATGGGCAAGAATTAGCTGAACCACTGGTAGTAGACCGCATATTTGAGGTCGGAACCTGGAATCAACCCATGGACGATCATGAAATTATGTTGGAAACTACTTGGCTACTAGATCAGCGATACAATACAACAGATGGCCCACAAGGATTCCATCTTGACTTTTCTGGTCAAGGCTGGCAACAGAGAATTGGAAGCACCGTAGAATCTTGGGAACTCGGCAACGGCAGCATAGCCTTCATTGAATCGACAGAACTAGGTAACAATAATCTCACACTAGATTTACAATCGATATGGAAAAACGAGACAATCGAAGGCGGCATTCTTACCTCACAAGTGTTTGAAGCAGTTGGAACAGGTAGTTTGAACATAATTACTATTGAAGATGATATTCATACAACGATTTTAGTCGATGTTACCAGCGCTGAACTAAATCGTTCCGTAATAGGTGAAGATATCTCTGAACGAATTAAACTGGATGCGCAGGGCTCGCTAAATATTTCCTCAGAAGAGACAGATAACTCTTCTACGACGGTCAATGGGGAAATAGGTGTCTTTTACTTTGAAACCTGGGATGAAAATGGGGTCAGAAGATTTTATGATCAGCGTTTTGAGGCAATCGCTGAAATGGTGATTATCGATGACGGCGCAAGACTCGATATCGATGTTAACACCCTCAACACCGAAGAGACCTGGGATGATGGGATTAGAACCAACCACATTGAGGAAATAATCGGTTCTGGAACATTTGGGTTTTCTGAAAGCGATAATGAATCATCTGTGTCAATAAACGGCACAATTTATCAATTTCATACCAAATCTGCGCAAGGTATGACGATGGTAGACGAACTGCACATCGACGGGGATATTACAGGGGATGTGCAAGGTAACTTTGGGGTTGTTCGAGGCATTGAACAGTCGGGTAATCAGGCTAATGCTACGGGAGTTGTGTTCCCAGTAAATGTCATTCATGAGGAATCATGGTTTAATCTGACTGGGGTAAATGGCGGTAATTTCTTTGACGGTGCAGGTATTGGTGCAACTCATAATCAAACCTGGGATTATCAGGTGATTTATTCAGACTGGGAAAACCGCACAATACGCTTGGTTTGGGAAGAGACCGGTGCCGAATCCTCTAGCGGTGAGGAGTTTCCAGAACACAGCCCGATAGAAAGACAACCAGAACCGCCGGAGGTCGATGAATCACTTGGCAATCTGACCATTAGTAGGGAAACTGGGCTGATGCCAATCCCAATGCATCCCGGAGACACGATTAGATTGGACGGCCAACAGGGTCTAACTCTTGTTGTAACTGCGGAAGCAGTAGCAAACGACCCACGCGACGGTCATAATTTTCATGTTGTTACATGGTCAGGAACTTATGAGGATACGGATGCTGGGACAGCAACGGGCGCGATAATTGACGAAGGCCCTCTAAAGGGATTAATTTCGAGCGTCGAACGTGTATTGGAGATTCCGTTTGGCGAAGATAACTACTCAGCAAACTTCACCGAAACGCAAGTCCTTACCAGAGTAATATCGCCAGCGGTTGTTACAGCAGAAGAGAATTCAGCTCCAGTAATCAGCGGGTTGTCACTGCTCGAGGGAATGGTAATTTCCGAAGGCGGTAGTGTAGCAACCTTAGTTGCACAAGTAAATGACGTGGACTGGAATCTTGAGCAGGTTATTGTTGATCTCTCACCTATTGGTGGCTTGACGGTTGAGATGAACGATCGAGGCATCGATGGAGATGTCGCAATTGGTGATGACAAATACACAACTAGGTTGGTTGTTCCAGGTTTGGAAGTCGGAAGCTACCCGCTAGAAGTACGAGCAGTAGATTCATTTGGTGTTGAAGTTGTCTTAACAAGCAATATCACGGTTGTTAATCAAGCACCCCGCTTAACCTACGCTGAAATTTCACCCGCTGAAGGACCTAGAGGGACAAATATGGTGGTCAATCTTCAAGCATATGATGGACACGGAGTGGCGAATATAAGCCTAGATTTGCGAGACTTTGGTGGCGATTTAATAGAATTAAGTGATAATTCAGGAACTTGGACAACAATGATGACAGTGCCTGACGGAATGTCACCGGGATTACAGCTCTTGAAGTTCGTAGTCGTTGATGGTCTTGGTAAGGTTGGTCTGACCAGCGTTTATTTCGACGCAGAGACAAATATTGCACATCCGTATGGACCTCACTATATTCCTGATGACGATCCAAATACAATCGATATTTTTGTTGAGAACTCACCGCCTATTGTCACTGTAGAAAATCCAACAAGGTTTACCCGCAAGGACTCGGCAACAACAGTGGTCTTTGAAGCACAAGTAACTGATCAGGACGGTGTTGCTAATGCACGCGCAAACTTAGGCGTCTTTGCACCGTTGGGTGCTCAAACAGGCTGGGTCAACATGAATGATAATGGAATAAATGGGGACCGTGTTCCTGGTGACGGAATCTACTCTGTGGAGTTGTCACTACGTCCCAGCACTCCTCTCGGGACTCACGAAATACAAGTTCAAGCGATTGATAATTTCGATGTTCAGACCTCTATTGTCCCAGTCTCAGTAGTTGTCGAGGAAGAGTCAAACATCATCCCTAGTTTAGATAGCGATACAATTTCAGGTTCAGTAATGGTAATTATCTTGATTGGATTTACCGTAGTTGCTGGTATTGCGGTTATACTTTTAATGCGCAGGGGTGGCGACAAAGACTACCTTGAAGATAGGTTTGGATTTGAGTAGGATTACTGCCGATAACGGTTTATACCTCTGTTTAGTCGGATAATTACCCAGCGAGCGTAGTGTAGTGGTTATCACCGGGCGTTGCCAACGCCTGAACCCGGGTTCGAGTCCCGGCGCTCGCATCGCACGCAGTAGCCTTTTTTTCTTGCTATCATCCTCAGATTTTGATAGCGGTGCTCGCACCAAAATTGCATTTTTTACAAAGTAACCTTTAACCGTAGGACGCTAATGGCTCACCCGGGTTAAGCATGACAGATAGACGGACGATTTTTATCGGCAAAAAACCACTACACGCGTATGTAAGAGCAGTTGTTATGGCAATGGAATCAGGTGACCGCAATCTCGAGTTGGTTGCTAGAGGAGCAACAATCGGTCGAGCAGTTGACGTTGCTGAGGTTTGCCGGCGCAGAAATGGTATAATTGCTCAAGGTTTGCCAGAAGAAGTGACTATTGGAGAAATAAATTGCGAGAGTGAAGTGATTCCATCAGAGGATGGCAGGGATAGGACAGTTAGCGTGCTCAAAATACAACTCGATGGTCATGGCGACCTACCGGAAAAAGAGGAAGAGTAGCCTCTACAACTGTAGAATCTTTCGTTCGATTTCTCTGGCTGTTTCCTGGAATACCGCCAATGATTGGCCGACAGGATCAGCTAATTCCCAATCGTCATCTAGTTTGATTGCTGGACATTCAACGCCACAACCCATTGAGATGACAAGATCGAAATTCTCAACATTGAATATATCTAAATTTTTAGGGCGCATGCCATCGGTATTGATGCCCATATTCTCTAGCACCGCTAAGGCGTTGCTAGATATCTCCGTTGCTGGATGAGTCCCAGCAGATGCTGCGTCGTGACCGTGAAATTTAGCAATACCTTCAGCCATTTGTGAACGACAGGAGTTGCCGACACAGACAAACAAAATTCGCATGATAATTACCTATTCTCGACATATTTAGATTATTCCTATATACAAACAGTCAGGATTATGAGTGAGAGTTGATTGCTTAGGAATGCATCGATATGTTCACTCAAATACGCACATTGGTGATTTACAGTATGATTTTCATGCTATTATTTGTTTTACACATCGTTTTTGCTGCTAATGATTATCACTTCTTATTCAGAATTATTGCTTTGCTGATTACAGTAATGACATTTTTTTCGGGTCCTATTTGTATGTTAATTGAGCCAAGTAAAGAGCGCTACAGAACAATATATCTCCAAGGAATGTTGATGTCTATTCCATTGTCAATCGGGCTTGGTTGGGCTTACAGTGACATGTCTTTGGGATCGGAAATGATTCTTTTTCCATTAATCACAATTATAGTTCATGGCACCATTAAACAAAGCACAATTGGGCACACCTATGGGTTGAAGTAGGATTATTATTTGGAAAATGTATGGCCGATTCCCCGGTGAGCACTCACGACCCAAAAGAAGGTGGCAGTGACTCACTAGACAGTCCAACTCCTCAACAGCAGAAGCAAATGGAAAGCGCTTATGCAAACATGAGAAGAAAAATGGCCATGCAAGAAATTGGGCGGAAAATAAAGCATAAAATCATGGTCTTGTCAGGTAAAGGCGGTGTCGGAAAATCAACAGTCTCCACTGGCCTAGCTCTGTCTTTGGCCAAGCAAGGCCATACAGTTGGTATCCTTGACATAGATATTACTGGTCCAAACGTTCCAAAGATGATGGGTCTTGAGGGCAAACGGCTGCATGTTGAGCAAGGGAGAATACACCCAGCACAAGGTCACCTCGGAGTTAAAGTAATCTCTATGGCGTTTTTACTGGAAGATGAAGATACTCCAGTTGTGTGGCGTGGTCCAATCAAATTAGGCGCAATCCAGCAGTTCATTGGCGATGTTGAGTGGGGCCAACTAGACTACTTGGTTATTGATTTCCCTCCAGGAACTTCGGACGAGCCACTAACCGTCGCCCAATCGTTGCCAGATATTGATGGAATGGTTATAGTTACAACGCCGCAAGATGTTGCACTTCTGGATAGCCGCAAATCGATAACCTTCTCGGAATCATTGAAAGTCCCGGTTTTAGGTGTCGTTGAAAATATGAGTGGGTATACAATATCAGGAGAAACCAACCCTGAGACTAGTCTTGAGTTTGCAGGGCCCGGTGGCAAAAAACACCAAGTTACCTCAGGTAAGGATGGTAAATTCAGTGTAACCTTGGACATTTTCAAACAAGGTGGCGGTAAATCGACTGCCGAAGAATTTGGTGTTCCATTCCTCGGAGAATTACCATTTGATCCGGGCTTTGTCCGTGGTGGGGATGATGGCGTACACCGTATTGTAAGTGAACCAGAAGGCGCTTCAGCAATTGCCTTTGCCAAAGTTGTCGAGGCAATAAAAGCGCAAATTGGTAAATCAGACAGCCAAGGTTTAGAAATTATTTGAGGCCGATTTTATGTCGGAAATACCACAACTAATTCGCTTAGAACGTAATGATACGAGCATGGATTTGTCATATGACGATGGTAGTTGCTTTACAGTCACATATGACGATTTACGGTTTTCCTGCCCTTGTGCGAAGTGTTCGCCAGAAAGGAATGACGATGAGTCAGCCAAGTCATTAAGGCGTGAGATTGAATCGTTACCTGCCGAAAAACCAAAAGTCAGAACGATTGGGAAATATGCCTTAGCATTTGATTGGGCAAGGGGGTGCTCTGCCGGAATCTACCGCTTCGAACGACTCTGGGCTCTCGCCAACAATCAGGACCCGGATGGGGGAAGACCCTATGTCCATGGCGCCTGGTAACTAGTGAATGAATAATTTCCGTCTTTAGCAGGCGAGGGTTTGATGTATAACTGATTCAAGGCTATTTCTAGGTGAGTCAGTTTTGCAAGGCGTCTATTTGACATGGATGATAAGTGCACTCGCCCTCGGAGTCATCCTGTTACCAGTCTTCAAACCTAAGTGGATGGAATTGAAGCTGACCACATTCGTGGACTTCTTCCGACGGTATTGGATTCACATACTGATACTGTTTATGATTTACAACGCTAAAGATGGTTTAGATGAAGTCGATAGAATACTCATGGCTTCGACAGGTCTCGACATGACGCCATGGATATATGCTATTGAAGGAGACCTCGTCTTACATGTCCAGAAATTTTTCGAAGCCAAGTGGCTGACAGTTACGTTAACTCACTTTTATGTTGCAGGTTTTATGTTCATATGCTATGTTTCAGTATTTTACTTCGCATATTTTGATGACCGCTGGATGGCAGATAGAATTACATTAACAATCGCTTGGGTATACATATTAGCGGTCCCATTTTATCTATTTTTCAACGTTAGAGTTACAGGAGCATATATCCCTGAGACGGACACTCTGGCTTATTCACTTAATCCCGAGATATCTGATTGGTTCCGTAGAATAGATCCTTTTACTAACTGTATGCCCTCATTACACATAGGAATTCCATATGCAGTCTGGTTATGTATGAAGCGCTTTGATCACGATGAGCGATGGGCGCTTTATCGTAAAATCGTATTTGCATATGTCCTAGTCACAGTGTTTACCATAATATACCTTGGAATTCATTGGATACTGGACATTGCGGGCGGCATGATAGTGGCATCAATTGCGGTTAATCTTGCCGACAAAACCTCGAAACCAATCTGGAGTATCCTTGATGAGCGCACAATCAATTCTAGGCTGGTTACACTACTCACCAATCCAAGAAAAGCCTACAACAATGTGACTGGAAAGATCTCTAAATCGGCGAAAAATTTCGCTAGTCCGACCTCGCGAGAAACGGGTATTATGGCTGTCTTTGTGCTGATTATTGTAGCGTCTGTCATAACTTGGGATTTGACCCATCAATCTCTCCCTGCCCAAGGGGTTGAAGCACCGGAAGGAGCTGCAGGAGCAGACGGCTGGCTCGCAACAATTGACAATACTACGGATGACGGCTATTTGTTAAAATTATATGATTTATCAGACCTGAGTGATGATGGAATTGAGGTCATTCAGCCTACTCTCTCCGCTGACTCACAATATGAATTGACCGGAGATAAGTTGATGATGGCAAATGCCACAGTAATCTATGTTGTTGATATTGCTCAGCCCGGTGAGGTGTTATATCAGAAATCTATCAATGATGTCGACCATGCAGAGTTATGCTTTACCGGCAGCGAATATGTATTAATGACTTTGTCAAATGGCGAATTATCCGCTGAGAGATTGACTGGAGGGTTGATTGACTTGGGGATCTCTAATGAAAATATTGTTTATGTCAAGTGTGAGGGTAGTGACTATGCTTTCTTGGTAGATGCTCAGCGCGATAAAGTTTTCATCAGTAATCTTGAGGTTACGGGCTCACTGTCATACACGGTTAATGCCTCTGCATCAGAAGAAGATGAGCAAGCGCTAGATGATTGGGGAACGCCAACTAATCTTGATAATTTGACCATCACCGACCTGGTGTTCGACCGCTCCCATATGTTAGTTACAGTTAACGTCACCTCTGTGGACAGAATCGTATTAATCGACAGAATAACCGGCGAGCAGTTGTTATTGGGCAATGGCAAGTATTCATCCTATGATCCGTCAATTAGGGACGGTGTAATTGCGTGGGTGATGAAGGATTTCCTAGATCCGAGTAATCCCATTGAGGAGTATTACGATGGAGAAATAATGTACATGTATTTGTCAGATAATTTCACACATGTTTTGACTGCTGATCAAATCGATCAATGGGGGCCAATTGTCTTAGAAGACCATTTGATTTATTTGGAGGAGTCAAATGATGGAGTAGTAATCAAGGTTCATTCTTGGACCCCAGAACTCAAATCATACTCCAACATTGTCTTGCAAGTAGCATCTGTTGTTGGCATCATCATTGTATTCATATATATCAATCAAAAACAGAGCGAGGCAAAGCCTGCCCTGGTCAACCAAGAAGAAGAATGAAATTCATTTCTTAATACTCAACATTCGCTCTAAGGCTAGTAATGCCCCTTCTTGAACATCATTGGGGACAACAATTTGGTTTGGAATCTCTCCCTCAACCAGTTTTTCGAGGACATCCATCAAGTATGCTGGGTGAATCATATACATGGTTGAACATGGACAAATTTTGTCATCTAAACATTCTATGTGCTTATCTGGGTGAGCATCGGCTAATCTTGCTACCATATTGATTTCAGTTCCAATTGCCACATGGCTACCAGCTGGTAAATCTTCGACAAAATTCTTGATAAATTGTGTCGAGCCATTTGCGTCACTGACTTCAACGGTTTCTTTCGGGCACTCCGGGTGAACGATAACCAATCCATCTGGATACTGGTTCCTAAAATCATTAACTTGTTCTACAGTAAAACGCTTGTGCACAGAACAGAAACCGTGCCATAGGATGATTTTGGCACCTTTGAGTGATTTATCTGACCCTATTTTTGGAACCCAAGTGGGCATTTCACTTTCTTGAATACCCATTGACAGTCCAGTATTGCGTCCAAGATGTTGGTCTGGGAAAAACAAGACTGCGCCATCAGGTCCTGCGCGTTCAAATGCCCAATCCAGAATTCCGGTAGCATTTGATGATGTGCAGACGATTCCACCATGTCTACCGACAAAGTCTTTCAAATCAGCACTGCTGTTCATGTAGGTTACAGGGATCAAGTACGACTTACCATCGTCAGGAACTGCACCAGGGGACTGGCGGTCAATAGGGTCATGCAGGCCGGTCTCTGCGAGTATCTCTGACCAAGCACTTTCAACGTCTGGTAATGTTGCCATGTCGGCCATTGAACAACCTGCTCTAAGATTTGGCAGGATTACATGTTGGTGGTCGTCAGTCAATATGTCGGCGGATTCCGCCATAAAGTGGACCCCACAGAACACGATATATTCAGCGTCCGATTCTGCAGCCTGTTGACTTAGCATGAATGAATCTCCAATAAAATCTGCGTGCATTACGATACTATCTCTTTGATAATGGTGTCCCAATACCATTAATTTTGCACCTAGTTGTTGCTTTAATTCTGTTATGCGTTCAGCGATAGCCTGTTCTTCAGGTGACAACGAATTGTCCATGAAGTCGATTGAACACATCGGCAGGGAAATCGTCATATGCTTCATGCCTGCCAACCATTACCCCTTTTCAAGAATTGTTATTCCGCGATGTAGATAAATAAGTGCTGATAGGCCTTAATATGGTGTTCCAACCAGAAGCCAGACTACACCTGGGGGCTGAGGCTGAGGTGTGGTCGGGCAATTGGATGGGTAGACCTGCTGTGCGCAAAATTCGTCGTCATCGTGCTTGGCGTCATCCTGATCTAGAGAAGCGCCTAGGTTATCGTAGAATGCTAAGCGAAGCAAGAATTTTGCTTCGTATCAAGGATGCTGGGCTCCCAGTGCCCGCAGTTTGGGATGTTGACCTTGAGAATGGTCGAATAGTCATGGAACGTATGAACGGAAGGCCATTGATTGACATTCTACGAGACGATAGCGTTCCTGACGAGAGTAAACATCTCGCATTAGAAAATGCTGGGGCCGCGGTCAGAATGCTTCACAGGATGGCAGTAACTCATGGTGATTTGTCAACAAATAACATACTCATAGACGAATCATACGATGCTTATCTGATCGATTTTGGGCTATCTGCAGTTGAATATGAGGTCGAACGTTTTGGTATTGACTTGCATGTAATGGATGAGATTTTGGGTGCATCACATCCTAACATAACCGATGGAATAGAGATTTTTTTGTCTGGCTACCTGAATTGTGATCAGTTAATGGGTGCTTTAACAGAACTATCTGGTGGCATGCCACCCCTTGCTGGAGAGGTCATGAAACGACTTGAAGATGTTCGCTCTAGGGTTAGGTATCACGGTTAGACTATCCAACAAGTAACCGCATTTCTTCAACACTTTTCAGTTCAGATAGGTATATCTGCTCAATAGAATCATACAAATCATCAGTTTGATCAATCAATGGTAATAACTCTGCATATACTTCAGAGGCCCTAACTTCAGTTTCGAGAGAATAATTTAGCATCTCAGCGTATTTAGTGGTATGAGTAATTGGGTGAGGGTCACGTTCTGTAACTGGAATCCCTCCTA
>Ga0163110_10000101_pt1 | contig 36143 bp, 31 predicted proteins | sample CRUFie1St17metaG_FD_108703 | JGI IMG/M metagenome (GOLD analysis project Ga0163110, IMG submission 108703) | Marine microbial communities from the Costa Rica Dome - CRUD Field 142mm St17 metaG | ecosystem: Environmental > Aquatic > Marine > Oceanic > Photic zone | place: Costa Rica: the Eastern...
GCACGAGCTGTGCGGCCTGAACGGTGTTTGAACGCTTTCCCATTTTCAGGAGGGTCATAGTGAACCACACAGTGCACACCCTTGATGTCAAGCCCACGTGCTGCAACATCTGTTGCTACAATTGCATGGCTTCTTCCCTCTGTGAAATCTTCAACTGCTTGAGATCTCTTCTTTTGCGGCATACCGCCATGAATACTAGTGACTCTTAATCCCTCATCTTGCAACTCATCGGCAATTCGTTCTACTCCTGCACGAGTTCGACAGAAAATGAAACCTCGACCAGATTTGCGAATCGCTTCTGCACTTATTCGACTCTTCATTGAATTAGGCATCAACCAGAAGTAATGATTCATTTCTGTCACTGAAACTTCCTCTGGCCCAATTTCTATAATCTGAGGTGCTGTTTGATATTTATCCCTAATTTCTGCGACTTCATCATCAAGTGTGGCACTGAACATCACAGTCTGTCTTTTTGGAGAACATTCCTCCAAAATTTGGCATACTGGTTCTGTAAATCCCATATCTGCCATTCTATCTGCTTCATCTAGAATTACGATTTCTACCTCATCCAAGAAAACATTCTCCCTGTCGATTAAATCTAGCAAGCGCCCGGGGCATGCAACAACAATATCGACACCTCTGTCCAACCTTCTGATTTGTTTGGAATATGAAACTCCTCCATAAATTGGCATTATTTTGAGGTTCAATCCCCAAGCGATTGGGTCAAGAACACCATGAATCTGTTCTGCAAGTTCCCTTGTAGGAGTCAAAATCAGCGCCTTAGGAAGGCTCGGCTCGCCTCTTCCGACTCTTTCTAGCATCGGAATTCCGAATGCTAGAGTTTTACCACTTCCAGTTGGAGCTCGACAGCAAACATCTCTGCCCAACATCATGTCAGGAATAGTTTCTCTTTGAACCTCAAAAGGCTCATCGAAACCAGCACGCTTGAGTTCATGGCACATTTGCGGGCTAATGCCTAAATCGGAAAAACGCACCTCCATTTCTCAACCTCCAAAGGAAGCCCGTCTGCCGAACCTATTTAGCATGGGCAGTAGATTGTAGAGGAAATATGGTTACTAAACAGATTACAAGACAGTTGGACATCCCCATAAATGAGTTGTTTGAAACATGTATTTATTTAACAATTTTTTACAGCGTAGACTAAACAGGCGCCACAAGTCGTGTCAATAGTACCTTAAGATTACCAGGAAAAAATCCGAAATTAGGACGTAATATAATGAAATACATTCCTCCAAAGCGTAAGACGAAAGTCGTTTTTGTCCAGTTGGGATCTCCCGAAGCACCCACACCCAAAGCACTGCGTAAATATTTGAGAGAATTTCTTGGAGACCCGAGGCTAATAGATTGGAATCCTTTTGTTTGGAAAATTATTCTAAACTGCTTTGTTCTACCTTTCAGACCAAAAAAATCTGCCAAATTGTATGAACGAATATGGGACGGTGAAAGTTTCCCTTTGATTACAAATACAATTGAATTTACAGAGAAAGTAGAGAAAGAGTTAGCTAAAATAGACAAAGAAGGACACGTTGAAGTAAATCATGCATTCTTGCTGTCTCCTCCCTACGTTCACGAAGTCTACGATAGTTGGGAAGAAGATTTGAGAAATGGCGTTGGTGCTACAAAATTAATGGTTATACCAATGTTCCCACAATACTCTGAAAGTACGGTTGCTTCGGGTATTGATAGTCTCGCCAAAGAATTATCAAAGCGTGTAAAAATTCCAACTTTTGAGGTCATAACAAATTTCCATCGAACACACGCATTCATTGATAATTCTGTACAAATTCTGGATTCTAAACTTCAAGAATTAAAGGAAAATGGTGTAAATATAGACACCCTATTGTTAACATTCCATGGTATGCAAAAACGTAGAATCATAGAGAAAGGAGACGATTATTATCGGCACTGCTATGAAACTTACAGGCTAATAGTCGACCGACTAAAGAATATAAAACCTGAAAACACAATGATGACATTTCAAAGTAAGTTTGGATCTGAAGAATGGATTACTCCCTACACAGATGAAGTAGTTGAAGATCTGATAAAAGAAGGGAAAAAAGAGATTGTTGTTTATTCGCCAAGCTTCGTTGTAGATTGCCTAGAAACCACTGATGAATTGGGACATGAATTAGTTGAAGATGCCAAGGAATGGGGTGGAAATGTTTACCCTGTTGAATGTCTAAATGTAAATCAACAATGGTGCAAAGACTTCGCAATGTATACCTTTACTCAAGCCGAAGGGTCTGCTCAGCAAAAGGAAGATTTGGAATATCAACTAGAGGCTTCTGATTATGAACAAATGCCTGAACTGACGATGGAGGGAAAACCAAAATCTGTTTCAAGAGAGGTTTTACACCACTCGTTTGACAAATCGTGAGACAAACTTCAGGATTTAGAAGAACTCCGCGATTCTTTCCGACTGGTCAATCACATGAGTAATTGAAACACCAGAGTAATACCAACCAACAAATGAACACTCTAGGCTAATTTGTGACATCTTGGTCATGTGGCCAGGCTTGTAATCGGGGATTTTTCTCTCTCCAATTTTCTTGAACATAACTGGATTCTCGGCAAGAAGTGCTTCTGCACATTCTTGCACGGAATTCAAATTTTTGTCCCAACGATTGTGAGGAACCATTAGACGAAACAGGCGATGTCCTTCTGGAGACCTCTGAGAATGATGAACATCGCTTTCATGCAATATTCCGCTTATTGGAAGTCCATCATTTGGAATAAGAGTACCATATCCTTTTTTGATGTGAGAAACTTGCTGATTACTATAACCAATCGCAAAAATCGATATTTCCGAAGAATTTTGAACGAAATCAGGATTCGGTGCAGCCCATAAAACCGACGCTAATGGAACATTATACGTGGTTGCAAGAGAAGAGGGGGATTGAGCAAGATCCCCTTTAACTATGGTCACATTTTCAAGTTTTGAAATCTGATCAACAAGAGCATCAACTAACGTTTGCATACCACCTTCGAGAGAAGCAATAGTACCTTTTTTGGGTGTAAAAAGAGGATAGGTTTGTGAAATTAATTTGTTAAGTTTAGACTTCTTTATTGGTGGATTTTGACCAAAATTTGTCAGTGAAGGGAACAAAAAATCAGCATCAATATTCTCTGATGTATCATTAACTATACCTAAACACATGGCATCAGCAATCTGTTTGTTTGGGATTACCTCTGCCACAGATAAGCCCCCAGACTTAGATTTCTTTATTGAACGAAGTAACTTAAGTGGGCCTACTTTGAAAAGTGTACGCCAAGATAATTTATGCCTCTTCTTATCAAGTAAAACCCATCTCGATTTAGCATCCACTTTTGATGGTTTCAAAATTCCACCTAGTTCAAGATCAGAGATTAATCTCCAAAAAGCGGGATGTGGCCTTGAGGCATTAACTGCAACATCACAGACCCATTCATCTTCTTTCCATGTAGCAATCACTCCTCCTAATTGCGAAGATTTTTCATGGACAATGATCTCGAGATCAGGCCTCTTTTTTGCAATTCTATAAGCACAACATAGACCACTAAGTCCGGCTCCAACTATTACCAACTTAGATGACTCACTGATTTTTGGATTGACAAGTAAAGGGCGGCGCATCTCATCGCCATGAAGAACCCATTCATCCAAATTTGACATAACAAATCACAATCTACTCATTAATCCAGTCTTTGGGCTGCCTCAAGAATTCAAGCAATCTATCCTCTTCGCTACCGCTAGGAACTTCGTGACAATATTCCCAGCGTGCTGTTAGTGGCAAAGACATTAGAATACTCTCAATTCTCCCATTGGTAGTCAATCCAAATGTGGTGCCTCTATCATAGACAAGGTTGAACTCAACATATCTACCTCGCCTAATTTGTTGCCATTCTTTGTGTTCGGGAGTGAATTCCATATCTTTTCTTTTTTCAATAATTGGAAGATAAGAATCAAGGAAAGATTCAGCACAATCTGTGACAAATGAGAAGCAATCCTCTCTGCTTGCATCATTGATGTCATCGAAAAATATACCTCCAAGACCCCTCCTCTCATTTCTGTGTTTGATGAAAAAGTAATCATCACACCATTTCTTGAATTTGCTATAATCACCAACTTCATGACGATCACATGCGTTTTTGTGCGCTGTGTGAAAATGAATCGCATCTTCTTCAAACAAATAACTAGGAGTCAAATCAGCACCTCCGCCAAACCACCAGCTTCCTGGTTTTTTGCCTTCACCTCGCTCGAAATACCGGTAATTTGCATGAACTGTAGGAGCCATCGGATTATGAGGATGAAGTACCAAACTAATACCGGTAGCGAAGAAATCTAAATCTGTACCTTGTAATTCATGTCCTCCCCCCATACTTGCTGCGGCTTGAGGGCTCAACGTTCCATGAACTACGCTAACATTTACTCCTGCCTTTTCGAACACTTTACCTCCTGAAAAGACACGGCTTCTACCGCCTCCACCTTCTTCTCTAGTCCATTCATCTTGACGATAATCAATATCGTCGATTTCCCTTAAGGCATCACAAATCTCATCTTGAATACGATGGACCATGTCCACCATTTTCTGACGCATGATTACTCACCTACTATTTCTCTTAGAACGGTTTCAACACATTCTATTCTAGCCGATGGAGCAAATCCATGGCCTAGATTGAAGATATGACCTGGTTTATTTCCTGCTGCATTCAAAACTTTGCGAGTTGCTAATTTTGCCATTTCGGTTGAGCCATGTAGTAATGAAGGATCGAGATTACCTTGGAATGCATATTTGTCGCCAAACTTTTCACGATTAGCGGCTAAATCATCTCTCCAATCAAGAGAAATTGCATCTAGATCGAGGCTTCTAATGTCTGAATGTAAATGACCAGAGCCTTTTGCATAGTGGATTATAGGAACTTTTGATTCTACTTTCTCTCTGAAGACTTCAATGGTTTTTGCAGTAGCAGGCTTCGCAAACTCCTGATAAATTTCAGGAGATAATAATCCAGCCCATGTGTCGAAAATCTGTACAGCATCAGCCCCTCCATGAATAACTTGGTCAGCAAGTAAATCACCGACGATTTCTCCCATCTTTAGGAACATATTTTTTGCTTTCTCGGGGTTTGAATAGACCTTAGCTCGGGCATTATGGAAATCCTTGTCTCCAGTTCCCCCAGAAAGCAAATACATACAAATTGTCCAAGGAGAGCCTACAAAGCCAAGTCTAGCAGTAGATTCGCCTACCTCTTCTCCTACAGATTTCAATCCATCTGCTGCCCAAGGTGCATGTTTTCTAGCACTAAATTTAGTCCAGTCATCTACATCATCAAGAGAAAAATCGCTTATTCTGATTCCTCCTCCATATTCGACATCATATCCTAGACTTGGCAAAGGAGTGAGAATGTCACTGAAGATGATTGCAGCATCTATTTTTTGATACCTTTCTAGTGGTTGAAGAGTAATCTTAGTACACAGATCGACATCCATGCACCTCTCCCAAAAAGAGTGTTCAGCAGCAATCTTTCGATACTCTGGTAAATGTCGTCCTGCTTGTCTCATAAACCAAACTGGAGTTCTGTCGACCGGTTCTAAATTAAGGGCCGAAACGATTCTCTGCTTACCGTTCACAACTACAACTCCATTGATGTCAGCACTTCATCGAGTGCTTGAACCATACCCAAGATATGATTCTTGTCATGAACGGTTGCAATAAAACCGATTTCATATGCTGAAGGCGCTAACATGTATCCCTTTTCGAGCAAACCTTTGTGAACATCTGAATACAATTTACCAGCATCACTAGGAATCAAATCTGCTCTAGCAGGTGGCTCAGAAGAACCTGGTGAAAACCAAAACAAACTTCCCATTCTAACTAGCCTCATAGGATATCCATGCTTTTCTAAAATTGGCTCAACGGCGTTTTGAAGAATCTGTCCTAATTCCTCCAACCGGTCATATGCATCACTGTCTAGCAAATCAAGAGTCATTATTCCTGCAGCCATAGCAAGGGGATTTCCAGATAAAGTTCCAGCCTGATAAACTGGACCAAGAGGAGATAATTTCTGCATTATCTCACTTCGAGCACCGTAGGCACCTACTGGCAGGCCGCCCCCAATGACCTTACCTAGAGCAGTAATATCTGGAGCAACTCCGCAGAGATCTCCATAACTGCCATCCTTGAATCTGAATCCACTAATCACTTCATCAAAAATCAGTAATGCGCCATGTTGGTCGCAAAGTTCTCGTAATTTTGCTAAATATTCATGCCTTTGAACAAGTAATCCATTATTTGCAGGTAATGGTTCAATAACAACTGCAGCAATTTCATCTCCGTGCTCATCAAATAGGTATTCTACAGCCTCAATATCGTCTAATGGCGCTACCAATGTTGTAGCAACTGTATCCTTGGGAATACCGGGGCTACTAGCGATACCAAATGTCGCTAATCCGCTTCCAGAGTTAACCATTAGAGAGTCTACATGGCCATGATAGCAGCCTTCGAATTTAACCAAAAAATCCCTTCCAGTATAGCCTCTAGCCAATCGAACAGCGCTCATAACGGCCTCAGTTCCGGAAGAGACGAATCGTACTTTGTCCATGTAAGGAAAGCGATTTTTAACTCTCTTTGCTAGTTCAATCTCACCAATGTGCGGAGCTCCGAAGGATGTACCCTTCTGCATTTTTTGGTAAACCATTTCAATTATTTTTGGATGAGAGTGGCCATGAATCAATGGCCCCCAAGATTGAACGAAATCTACCAATTCATTTCCATCAACATCCGTTACTATTGCACCCGAAGCACTCTCAAAGTAAATCGGATTACCATGTACAGATTTGAATGCTCTAACCGGTGAATTAACTCCACCAACTAAGTGATTCAAAGCCTCCTCATGCAAAGAATTCGAATTTACACGTTGCATGAAAACACCTCATTCGAACCACTTTTCAGTAATCGCTTCCCTTGTGTGGTAACTGACAATAATGTCTGCCCCTGATCTATTGAATGAATAGAATATCTCTTGAACCATTGCTTTTCTCTCTGAGATATCTTTCGTCGATGACATCACCATTGAATATTCTCCGCTCACATTGTAAACTGCAACGGGTTTAGATACGGCGTCTGCTACTTTCCTAACTACATCCAAGTATGTCATTGCTGGTTTAACCATTATTATGTCAGCACCCTCTTTTTGATCGCTAACGGCTTCAAATGTTGCTTCTTGATAACCAGATCTTATGTCCATTTGATGGCTTTTTCTATCACCATGACTAGGAGAAGAAGACGCTGCGTCTCTGAATGGTCCATAAAATGAACTTGCATACTTTACTGAATAAGAAAGTATTCCTGTGCTTGTAAATCCTTCAAGTTCGAAGGCTTTTCTGATTGCCTTAACCCTACCATCCATCATGTCAGATGCTGAGACGTAATCTGCCCCTGCCTTCGCATGCGACAGAGCGATTTTAACTAATTCAGGGATAGTAAGATCATTGTCTATTTGCTCATTATGTACTACTCCACAATGGCCGTGATCTGTTGCAGTACAAAGACATACATCGGTCATCAGAACAATTTCATTCCCATATTTTCTTTTTAAGTGTGAAACTGCCATTTGGAGAGGCATTTCAGAATCTGAAGCCTTGGAAGCAAGTGGATCTTTTTCATGTGAATCTACTACTCCAAACAGCATGTGTGAAGAGATGCCATTTTCCATATCTTTTGCAATAGTTTCCATCAGAACGTCAACTGACTGACGATTAACTCCTGGCATACTATCTATCGCTTCATCTATGCCTTCACCCGATACAACAAAATGTGGTTGAACGAGTGATGACTTTATTGAAGAAGAGAAGATTAGGTCTCTTCTTGATTGAGTCCAGCGGTTTATTCTTGGCCTTTTTTTCACTCAATCACCTCGTCTTGTTTTCCACCATTTTGAAACGAATTCTGCTGTCGGACCTTTCAAGATTTCAACTGTAGATTCACTGAAGTAACCTAGGGAATCAATCTCCTCTAATGATGACTTCCCCATGCACAGTATACTTTTAGGTATGGGTAAGGAGTTTTCAACCCATGCTCTAGCAGATGATGGTGAAGATAGAAGGAGTACATCATCTGCCTGAATATCGATAGAAGGAACAGATTTACTACGATTCTCGTATCCAATCCAACTATCTGTAGAGAAGCCCAATTCTTCTAAAGATTCAGATAAATTCCTGTTGGAAACATTCGACCTAGGAATCATTAATCTAATCTTACGATCAATATTCTTGTCGATGTAATCAATTAATTCATTGGAATCTCTTGCTTTGGCACAAATTGATACTGTTACACCTCTCAGAAAACAAGCTCTAGCGGTGCCTTCTCCAATAGCTAACCATTGTATTCTATTCAAATCAGGATTAACCTTTGAGACTTCAATTGCACATTTAGCAGCGAATGGAGATGTAAGAACTAGATAAGGCCAATTAGACCTAGACGAATCATTATCAATGAAAGATTCTGGCCAATTTTCAGGCTTCGAAACAAGTTCGATCACCGGTTTGTTAACAACATTGATTCCATCATTCTGCAAAATTGTTGCCAACCTATCAGAATTTAATGTAGAGACTAATTTTGGGCCGTTATTTACTGGCAGATTATCCAAAATTTCTCTACTTGGCAAATTTGATTCGAATTCGGATAAGTTTCCATGATAGATCGAACTTGGAAAAGGCAATCCACGAGAAAATATTTCTTTCCAATTCATTGGAGAAATTTGTATATCTGCATAATCCCTTCTGACTTTTATTCCCGCAGGATAAAGGCAACCACCACCAATAGATTGCAATATTTCCCTTTCCATATTGACATCGCTTTCAGTCTCTTTGTGATTCAGAATTTCTCTAATCTCACTCAATTTATCATAATCATCTGTTCTGCAGTGTACGGAAATAGCACCCTGTCCAGGGGCCGTAGGCCAATCACTATCACTAATCCTAATAGCACTAAATTGTAAAATCCAATCTTCCAAGGCACCTATTTGATGTAATCTCTGTAATCCAATCTCAGCTAGAATTATTGCGTCCACCCTACCTTCTTTCAATCTCTTGAGTCTAGTCTCAACTTGCCCCCGGACTGCGATAGGGATAATATCTGGCCGCTTACCTAGCAGGAATGATTGACGACGTCCTGAAACTGTTCCAACCATTCCAGACTTGGGTATTGTCGCTAGGGCATCATCTACAGATGTTTCTTGAGAAGAATTTAGCAAAATTCTGAGTGTAGTGTGCTGTTCACTTTTGGGAAAAATTAGCAGATCATTAGTACAACCGCGCTCTAAGTAAGCTAAATTGGAAATTTGTTCATCAAAATCAACTGGAACATCTTTACTTGAATGGACGGCTACGTCAATATTGCCCTCGATTAATTCTGAGTCTACTGCATGAATAAATTGGCCAACAGATGATGCTAAATTTCCTCCCAAAGATTTGTCACCTTTTGATTTAATCCCGACTATTTCTGTCGTAATTCCTCTGGATTCTAACAATTGACAAACCCTATTTGCTTGCCACATTGCAAGATTTGAGGTTCTAGTTCCAATTCTCACGTTCAAGAATTATCACCCGGAAAAGTTGGCATTTTGTTGATGCGATCAACCGTCTTGTTAACGTCATGTGCCACCTTTTTGAGAAGAACTGAATTAATTGGTCTTTTTGTTGACATCATCATATTTTGTAAGTCAACTTTAGTGAAGGGGCCATCTTGATTGCAAATCCATGTTGCAATCTCGCGTGAAAACGCCCCCATTTGTTCAACAGAATCCTCTATGAGTTCTGATTTTTCCCACTCCCTGGACATCTCTTCTAGAGTTTGATACATGAAAGAGCGGAACTTTGCACGTGACCTATCTGTCAATGCACTCATGAATTTATTTTGAATATCGGAAATGAGTATCTCACTCTTTTCTATGGTAGAGGTATAATCCCATTCTACTCCTAACCTGTGTGCAACTCTTATCCAATGTTCCATTCCAAAGAGTTCCATATTATCTGAAACTCCACTTTCATCAATCGAAGGCGGCCAAGAAAAATCCATTACCATTGCAGAACTTTTGCTCGGAATTGGATTTGATTCATTGAATGTTGTTTGATTATTTCTGATAGTGGATATAATCAAATTCGGCTCGATTGTAGCCGATTTCCATTCATCAAAAGTCATTAATTCGACACTTGATGCCAACTCTGGATTACGAACAATTGCTTTTTCGGGGGAACGAGATACAACATAGATGCTGGTTTGTCCTAAAGAGAGTAAGACTTCAACTGCTTTGCAACCCATGTCTCCAAAACCAAGAATTACAGAGCAAGTTCTTTCTTTATTTGATACCGCCTCTTCCAAAGCACTTGTAGCAAGGTTCAGCATTGATTCAGTGGTTTGGTTAAATCCAAATTCACGTCGAATGATTCTATTTGCTGAAATAACATGGTCGAAAAATGAACTATTAATATCGCTCACCAAATCATGTTTCCTGTGTAAAGCAACAGACCCTCTAAACTGAGACATAACTTGTAGTTCTCCTATGATAAATGAGTCTAAACCACTGCAAACCTTCACTAGGTGACGCCAGACATCCAATCCAGTATAGTGTTTAAACGGTGCATCCTTCAGTGATGTAGTTTCCAACACACATGCTTCAAGTTCCTGGCTTGTTACTCCAAAGCCAACATACAAAACCCGATTGCATGTTGACATTTCGAAAATATCCGACTGTAAACTATCACGAATTTTCCCAATGAACATTAAGCGTTCTTGCTTAGAAAGACCTTCCGTTGTGAGATATTTTACGTATTCAACGTTATCGGGTTTGATTTTCATCGAAATCATACTAACGCTGTTGATTAGTTCTTGGGGGTTGACTGAGCGCCCATCTATTTCGTGAACATGCGGTTCCGAGAAGAATCTCGATAGGTCTATTTTAGGGACACCTAAATCTGACATCTTCTCACCTTGTGGGGCCAACGGCTTATCCTTTATCAAAACAAGTATGCTACTGTTTGATTTATCTTGTTAAATTTGAAGCAGAATTAGTTCCAATCTGACATGTCTGGTGCTTGAAGAGGCTTTTCTGAATCCCATTCTTCCGCAACTATATCTTCAACTCTAGATTTTCTGAGATAGAATAATCCAATTGCAACAAGAACGGTTACAATCGATAAACTTAGAATGATTCCAAACCATGAATCCATACTGGGATTATTGGGGAATGCATCTGCTGAATCGGCTACTCCGTCACCGTCACTATCTCTTTTCTTACTCGAATCAAGTGGCCAGAGATCTTCATTATCTCCAACACCGTCTCCGTCGGTATCTTTCGTTTCTGAGGCATCAAATGGATCAAAATCTGAATTATCGCCTACGCCATCAAAATCGCTATCCATCCATTCCATACCATCATTTGGCCACGGGTCTCGATTATCGCCAACACCATCCAAATCGGAATCAAGACATTCAATCGGGTCTAGTGGGAAGGCGTCTCCATTATCTCCACAGCCATCAAAATCACTATCCAACCATTCATTTCCATCCAAGGGAAATACGTCTTTGTTATCTCCATAACCATCCAAATCAGTATCATTCCATTCATTGGCGTCTGCGGGGAAGAAATCGTTGTTGTCACCGTATCCATCCTTGTCTAAATCACTCCAATCATTTACATCATCTGGGAATTCGTCAACACTATCAGAATAACCGTCACCATCTCTATCAGGACATCCTTTGGGATATAGCGAGTCTCCATTTTGGGAAGGACAATCATCTGCATTGTCTCCAATCCCATCTAAATCTGAATCTTCCCATTCAGTTGGGTCTTCAGGAAACATATCTGAGTTATCTCCTACACCATCATTATCAGAATCTACCCACTCTGAATTATCATAGGGCAGTGCATCTGAATTATCTCCATAACCGTCTCCATCAGAATCTTTCCATTCAGAAGGGTCCAATGGGAATGCGTCTTGTCCGTCCCATACTCCGTCATCGTCGCTATCTACGTCCAAAGGATCACTACCTGCTCTACCTTCATCCTCGTCAGAAAGGCCATCTTGATCATCATCAAAATCTTCGTCATCATGGCAACCATCTCCATCAAAATCGTTAGAATGCAAACCAATCTGTCCTTTCGGACAATCATCTTCGTCATCGATAACACCATCGTTATCATCGTCATCATCGACTAAATCGATGCAGCCATCCGAGTCGTAATCATCTCCAGAATCATCATATGGACAAGGATCAATATCATCGCTTAGGCCATCTTCGTCAGTGTCTTTTTGATAATCAGCACAGCCATTGAGATCTACCTCATAACCCGAATTTGTGCCAAGACATTCATCGTTTGCATTCACCACACCATCTAAATCTTCGTCCTGTTGACTCCAATCACAGCCTTCAGAATTTACAGTTGATGCATCTTCTGTCCAATCACATATGTCAATGGAATCAGGGATTCCATCTCCATCGGTATCTGCATTGCCGATATTCATAACAGCAAATTGACCGATTATCCTGTGCATCGTTGCACTAGGGTGTGCTTTGTCAAAGAAAAGATACTCATCTACATTGGATACAACATTTGCACCACTACCACAGATAGGCAAAGGGACTAGCGGGACAGTTGCCCCACCCGAACATGCTTGGTCTTGTGTATTTGTTATTCCAACATGTTCGGCATTATTCACAATATCATTGAAGATTGACCAGGCGTCAATTAGAGTGATATCTATGCCCAATTTGTTTGTCAGGTTGTTAACTTCTTGAGCTAATTTAGAGTTGTATGAAACTACATCTGCTGCCATAGTGGCCTGTTGCGAAGCAGAACGTGACGCTCCCTCAGGCGTCAATTCCAATGGCGGTAAATTAGCCACTACAAATCTTGTTGCGCCCGCTAATTCTAGTGCTCGAATATGTGAAGCCATATTCTGGCTGATTATGTCAGGATTTCCTAAACCGTAAAGGAAATCATTTCCACCTGCCCATAAGAAAATTACATCTGAATTAGAGAAACTAGACTGGACATTAGCAAGATAATTATTGATTTGAGTACCAACATTTGGCAAAGTCAAGTACGCATATCCTTGACCGGTCTGGGAACCTCCAAATGCCCGATTGTCACCTGTTGCATTTCCGTCTCCGAAAGTGGTGGTTAATCCATACGAATCAGAAATATGTTCAATCCACACTGGACCATTGGAAAATCTACCATTCCAATATGGTGGTGAAGAAAAAACAACTGAGACGATTGCGCTATTATTTCCATTGCCCATGTCTGACAAAGAATCGCCGAAAACAACTAGATTAGAGGCTGGCTCAAGTAGAGAGTTTCTCAAAACGGTGAATGGAAAATTATCGCTAACAACTGTTGAATCAAGTCCCACCTCAATATAGAGATCATGATATGTGCCGCCAGAATAAAATTGACTAATTTCGAATTGAACTATATGACTAGATGCACTCATCTGAAAAATGATAGTTTCAGATTTTATCATACCGTTTTCATCACTTAATTCCCAATCTAGAGTTATATTACGATTGAATGGCGCACCTGAAACATATACTTCGACGGTTATCGTATCATCAGAATTCCAAACAAAATCGCTTAGAACTATCTCGGCAGTAATCGCTCTACCCGAAGTTGCTTCAACTTGCATCGGTAAATTACCGAGAAGAAGAACAAACACGAGAAGGGCGACTCGCATGGATTTGCGATTATGTTCAACCCTATTATTTGCCCGCATCCTTTGATAATAACAGAACTCAATATACCATAATCTCTAGGCCGTGGTATGGCAAAGGCAGTTTTAGGTGGCGGATGTTTCTGGTGCGTAGAAGGTGCTTACAAGGATATGAGAGGGATTATTTCCGCCTTACCTGGCTATGCAGGAGGCCATGACCCAAATCCAAATTACAACTCTGTATGCAGTGGAATAACAGGACACGCAGAAGTTGTGGAAATCATTTTTGATGAATCAATCATTTCATACAAGACAATCCTAGAGGTTTTCTTTACAGTACATGATCCTACTCAATTAAACCGTCAAGGAAATGACATAGGAACACAATACAGATCGGCAATATTCTATCTTGACGATGAACAGAAATTGACTGCTGACAAAGTAATTGATGAATTTCAAAATTACTTTGATGATGAAATTGTAACCGAGGTAACAGAATTATCAAACTACCATGAGGCCGAGGAGTATCATCACAACTACTTCCAGTTGAATCCCGGAAATGGCTACTGCCAGATGGTAGTTGCACCAAAACTTGCAAAAGTTAGGCGCAAAATGTCTCATCTTTACTGATGGGCATTATTTTGTGCCATACCCCTTCGGCCTATACATGGTGAACAACGTAGTTCGACCCCCGACCCCTGTAAATGAGCCAGTACTTGGATACCTTCCAGGAAGTAAAGAGAGAACTGAACTGAAGGAAGAATTGGTGAAACAGGAAACTGAAATTCTAGAAATCCCATGTATCGTCAACGGCGAAGAAGTGTTTACTGGAGATGTTGTTGAGCAGGTTATGCCACATGATCACAGTCATGTTATCGCAAGAGTACACATGGCTGGAGAAAAAGAAGTCAAATCAGCAATTGATGCTGCATTAGGTGCTCACAAAATGTGGTCAACTATGCCATGGGAATCTCGCTGTGCTATTTTCTTGAAAGCAAGCGAACTTCTTGCAGGGCCAAGAAGAGCAGAAATCAATGCTTCAACCATGCTCAACCAATCGAAAACCTGCCACCAAGCAGAAATTGATTCCGCTTGTGAATTAATCGATTTCTGGAGATTCAACAGCGATTATTGTCGTCAAATTTACGAAGACCTTCAACCACCTGTATCTCCATCATCAATGTGGAATTCAAGTGAAGTTAGACCTCTAGAGGGGTTTGTTTTCAGCGTTACCCCATTCAATTTCAGTAGCATCGCTGCTAACCTTCCATCAAGTGCTGCAATAATGGGCAACACTGGTGTTTGGAAGCCATCAAGGAACTCCTATGTGTCGAACTATAGATTAATGAAACTGATGATGGATGCCGGCTTACCAGCTGGAGTAATCAACTTCATACCTGGAAAAGCAAGCGTTGTTGGAGACATCTGTATGTCCCACCCAGAACTAGCAGGAGTTCACTTCACAGGTTCAACTGCAGTATTCAGAAAGATTTGGAAGGACATCGCTAACAATTTAGAGAACTTAAGATCCTATCCAAGAATCGTTGGAGAAACCGGTGGCAAAGATTTCATCGTTGCACATCCAGATTGTGACCAGCGTGCACTAACTGTAGCATTATTACGTGGTGCCTTTGAATTCCAAGGACAAAAGTGTAGTGCTGCAAGCCGAGCATACATCCCAGAAAGTGTTTGGGAAGCAATAAAGGATGACTATTGTGGAGAGGTTTCAAAGATTAGAATGGGGGACCCTAGAGATTTCTCAAACTTCATGTCTGCAGTAATTGACAGAAAGTCATTCGACAACATCACTGGCTACATCGAGAGAGCACGTGAAGACCCAGGTTGCGAAATCGTTACAGGTGGCGGTTATGATGACAAGACTGGATACTTTATTGAGCCAACAACTATTCTTTGTAAAGACTCAAGGTATGAAACCATGGCTGAAGAAATCTTTGGCCCTGTTCTATCAATCCACATTTATCCTGACGATGATTTCGAAAGAATCCTAGAAGTCTGTGATACGACCTCAGAATATGCTCTGACAGGCTCGATTTTCGCAACTGATAGAAGAAATATCGAAACCGCAATAGAAGCCCTAAGATTCAGTGCTGGAAACTTCTACATCAACGACAAGCCAACAGGTGCAGTTGTTGGACAGCAACCATTCGGTGGTGCAAGAGGTAGCGGAACTAATGACAAAGCAGGATCTCCCCTCAATCTATTGAGATGGGTCAGCCCTCGTTCCATCAAGGAAACGTTCGCACCTCCTCATGACTGGACCTACGGATTTTTGAATTGAGAAGGAAGTCTGCCTTTTTCCTTCAAAGGCTGGAGAACCTTGGGAGTTAGGAGTTGAACTTCTCGATTTTTTGCCAATAATGAAAGGAAGTACCAACCGATTGAAAGTATTGGTGTGGAAATCAGAATAGTCATCCCGAACCAGATGAATAAGTTGTCATTTGTTGAATCCCAATAAAACCATCCGACCAACACTAAGGTGACGATCAGGAAGATACGAGATGCTTCACTTGGAGTTTGCCAACCCCTATGATCGATTCTTGGAGCAAATAACCAATCTAACCAACTCATAACCTCCCTTTTGTATCATTTTACTAATTAATGGATGTTTATCTCAACCGGATGGTTAAATCAAATGCTATGATAGGCCCAACCCCTGCGATGATGAGCGCACTTGAGCGGACTGCTGTTTCAGTGACGAGTGATGGGCGAACTGAGCGGGGACCAATGACAAAATTGGTTTAGTGAATGCTCTCTACCTTGTACATGCAACCCGTAATGGCGCCACTGACGCCACCACCAAATGGGCTTGCATTAGCTTCTAAATCATCACCCTGGAGCGTTATCTGGAGGATGCTAGGAATAGTATTGCTACTATACATAATCGTGCAAACTATGGTTTTGACATTATTTGGACTAATTGAAGGAGATGGATACCTAACTGTAGTATCCATGATCTGTTCACTTCCTTTGCTATTGATTTTCTTTTACGCGCGTCGGCCAAAGTTGACCCACGTAATTATGGCCTCTCCCGAACCTAATGGCACTACTCAGCACATGCTACCGGATTCAAGAATGCTAATCACTCCAGTTCCAACGAGTTTTTCACACCATTTAATCAAGGATTCACCACCTCTAGAAATGCCACCTACATCTACACTTTGGATTGTATTTTCACTAACCGTAATCACAGCATTCTTGGGACTACTACCTGCAATGCTGAGCGAAGAACCTCTATGGTTACTACTTGCAGTTTTGGTTGGAGTTCCAGCATGGTTGTTTGGATTCTCTCTACCAGTTCATGCTTGGTGGGCTTTTTCAACCAGACATTTTCAATTGATGACTACGAAAATTGAGGGTGAAAAGATGCTTGTGGCAGGAATGCTCTCAACATTTCCAGCAATTGTAATCAACTCCTTACTATTCCCACTGCTCTTACTTATGGTTGGAATTGAAACGATGAAACCTGGATCCATTGGAGAATTCCTAATTCTAACTGTAAGCGCCCCAGTGGGTGAAGAATTGTGTAAGGCTGCCTTCGTATTGAGCCTCTACAAACTGATTGATTCACCAAAGCGAGGATTCCAAATCGGTTTCTCTGTTGGGCTTGGTTTCGCACTCCTCGAAAATTTGCAATACATTATGGGTTCATTCAGTGGATTAGCTGTATCATATTCACTAACAACAGTGGTTAGAGGAATTGGATCAATTCCAGGTCACGCCCTGTGGACTGGCTTATCGGGTGTTTCGATAGGATGGTATTTGTGTACAAAACGTGGCATTGCAGCGAGTGATAACCCCCACGAGGACAATACTACATGGGTTGTGTTTGATGGTGCTACCGGCCAGGTTGTCAACACACAAAGGGAACTCAGTACAATGGGTAGGACTGTAAGAGGTTGGCTATACAAACCGATGGACAAAGTTTGGAATTTGCCAAAGAATCCTAGCGTTGGAATCGGCCTTGCAATCCTCGGACACGCATTATGGAACGGTAGCAGTTGGTTTGTTTCCTGGTTATTCTTGGAACAAGACATTGCGGTGCAGGTTATTGCCAGTTTGTTCTGGATTTTTGTTATGATAGTGACTTTGTGGATTATTGGAAGAGAAATATTGGCCGCAGTGATGCACCTTCCGTCTTAATTTGCAATATTGACAAATCGTTTTTTTGAAACAAATACAGGGGTAAGGTATACACGTAGTTTCTCCTCGGACAGGAATTGGAGATACATGGTTGATATCATGGAGCCTGGGCTAACTCAGGGTAACTTGCTGGTTACCATTGGCGTAGTTGGCGCCTTAGTCCTCATTTCAGAAAAATACAGAGTCCTAGATAGAACCGGCGTTTATGCCGCTGCTGCACTTGGAATAACAGTAGGTGCCTTGGGACATTGGACTTGGTTGATAATTCTACTCGGATTCCTTGGTACTGCACACAAGGCAACAAAGTGGCGCTTTGAAGAGAAGGCGATAAAAGGCCTTTCAGAATCAAGTGATGGACATCGAAGTTGGGGCAATGTCGTTGCCAATGGCGGACTGCCTGGTTTAGTTGCTATAATCGCATTCTTGTTGGATGACCACGAGAATGGCCTATGGCTATTTTCTGCGGCAGTTTCTGTTGCCGCAGCTGATACTTTTGCTTCTGAAATTGGTTGCTTAGATGATAGAGTTAGGATGATTACTACCATGAAAAAATGTGAACCGGGACTTAACGGCGGCTTTTCTCCAAACGGACAATTGGCCGCATTAGCAGGCTCCAGTATCATTGCAGTTCTAGCATTTGCCTCAGAGGCAAACCTCACTCTTGCAGCAATGATTGCAGTTATTGGATGGCTAGGTTGTCAAGTAGATAGTGTGCTAGGTGCAGTTCTAGAAAATCGTGGATTGATGACCAAAGGAACTGTAAATGCAGCAGCGATTACATTTGGAATCATTGCAATGTGGTGGTATCTAGGATTCCCACATCTATGATGTGGTTTCTTCAACTCAAAGCGCTTGGGTGGTATCATGCAGAGAGGGTGGCTTGCTATTTTTGTCCTCCTTTGCATATGTATTCCAGTTGTTAATCCATTAATTTCTAATGCTTCTGGAAACGATGATATTTACGAACCAGGATATGTTCGCTGGGAAGGAAATGAACTTCACAGAATATACCTCAGTGGTTCTGAAAGTGATGTCAATCTTACCCGTGACTATCAAGGTGCTTCAATGGGTGATGTTCAATCCCAACTAGGACAAGGTGCATCAATAGGACCGCTATCTATGCCGCCTTTGCAAATGGGATTTAATGGTACTTTCGAAATTTCAACTTACATTGCTGCATTCGTGCAAGCTGGGACGCAATTTGTCCCTCTGCAATGTAGAAACAATGTTCCAGTAACAATTGAGACTCAAGTTCAAATCGGAAATTACACTTACTTTGGTAGTGCAGTTGAGAATGTTTTCGAGACTTCTGCAGAAGCTCATAACTTATCGACTCAGGTTGAGATTGCAAACATTAGTGCAAAACCTGGAGATGTAATCTCTTATTCCATGGAAGCATCAACTTCTTGCCCATACACAATCACTCTTGAATGGGGTGGAAGTGGTGTATATGCTGGCGGAATTGTAATTGTTGGAGAATTATTTTCCCCCGTTGTTGAAGTTACTGTTGATGATTCAAGACTTGCACATATTCAACTTGTTGCAACTCTACCTTGGGGATTCGATGACTTAGACAAAGATTTCACAGGCTTGAATATTTACGGTCCTGTTGCGCCCGATGAAGAGCGTGTTTACGATGATGAATTGCGAATTGAGGCTTTCACAACTACTAGTGAAAAATACCCCAGAGATGATGATTTGGGAAGACCATCCACTGTCTGGACCGGAACAAATCCACTACCTGCTGGTGATAACGTACTAATCGTGTGTCTGAAGACAATTGACACAGGAATATATGGAACTGCAGGCAATAACTGCGATCATGAGGGAATTATTCGTTTCTATGTGGAAGGTGATGAAGAACCAATTGCCAGTGCTTTCCTTTGGCTTTCAATATCAGGGTTTGTTGCCATAATTGCTTACTTGATATCTCAACTAAGACAAGGACTCCTACTCCCAATACCACTTATGGCAGCCTTGGTTGTTATGGCGATTCTGATGATTCCGCTAGCCAGTACCATTCCGGATTTAGGAGGTGAATCAATAGTTTCCAATGATGCAAGGGCACCGTCCTTTATACTACATCAGAATGGTAATGGTTCAATTTCGTTGGATGATTTACTAGAGGACAAGGACGCTGTTGTAATCGGAATAACTCTTCCCGCATCATCAAATGCCGTAGATCAAAGTAAACAACTGCAGAATGTTGCAGACAAAATAGGTGATGATGTTAGCATTGTTCAGGTTGTTACTGGAGAAAACGTCAGAATGGATGATTTAGGCATAATTGCGAATATAACTAATGCATCATGGCCGATTCTAATTGACGATGGAAAAAGTAGATTCGCTCAAAGAATGCCTCATGGTGCATCAGATTCAATTGTAGTCATCGATTCTTCCGGTCATATTGCATTTTCATCCGAGAGAACCGCAGGCTCAGATGATATCATCGATGCTGTTGAGGACATTAGTTACGGAGGACAACAATCCACATTTGCCACACTTAGCCTATTGTGGGGCCCAGGACTTGCAATGCTACTAGTGGCATTACCCAGAAAAAAGTATGAGGTTTCTGAGGAACCTTTGATCCCTGGATCCCTATGGGGTAGCGTCACATTAGCAGGCGGCATAGGTTTCCTTCTTGTCAACATGGGGCCACTAATCATCTCTTTCCTACCCGGCGATAATGACGTTAGGACATGGCTTGACCTTGCATTATTGACTTGGTTCTTTAGTGCAGCAATTAGAGCATCAATGGTTGGAACTCCAAAAGAAATTGAATACTTAGCAAATAAATTACATGGAATTTATTCTGAGGCCTTTAGAAAGTGGAGAGATGTTGAGGACGTAGAAAGGGATTTACTCATTGGATTCTGGATGGGGTGGTTCATTTGGTTAGCGTTCCCTGCAACACTTCCGCAGGGAGTTGCAGCTACCACAATGACAGGAGGATTCGGTTATCTCTTAGGTCCACTTCTATTGTTTGTTCACGTTCTTGCTGCAGGAGTGTTAACGCTCCTTATTCGCTTTATTGCATCTTGGGGAGGTCCTATCTCGAGAGCATTCGGTTCATTTGGCTCTCAACCCTTCTCACAGGCTCTAGGTTGGGCAATGATTCCAATCTCTCTATGGTGTCTTCTAAATGGAATATTCTACGCAAGTGATATCGGTATACTGAGTGTTTTCAATGGTTAGGAAAATTAGCAGAGAACACGTTCCTTTCCCGATGCCGGATAGATCTCATGCGCTATCTCAGGAATGGAGAAACCTTACTTTCATGCATTGGGAAGTTGAGCCCAGCAAATTGAAGCCATATATCCCAGAAAATCTAGAACTAGATTTGTTTGAAGGCAAAGCATACGTTGGAACAATTCCATTTCAAATGAAGAATGTGAGGCCTCGGTTTTTACCTGCGGTGCCCGGAATCTCAACATTCCCTGAGTTTAATATTCGCACATATGTAAAGAGAAACGGTATACCTGGTGTGCTATTTCTCACATTAGACGCTCAAAGTAAGATCACTTGTTGGCATGCAACAAGAGCCTACGGACTACCTTACAGGTATGCAAAGTGTAAATTGAAATTTACAGATAATTCGTTTTCTTGGTACTCAAAAAGAGTTAGCGATGGAGCAATACTAGATGGAGAATGCAGGCACATTGGAGAGAAAATGAAGGCTGAGCCAAACACCCTCGAATACTTCCTTTTCGAGCGCTATTCATTGTACACAGAACTAAATGGCAAACTGCATATGGCTTACACTTTACACGAACCATGGGTATTCCAAGAAGCCGAAGTTTCCATCAAAAACAATTCATTAACTGAATCCTATAACTTAGGAATTGATGTAATGAAACCACAATATGTACACTCTTCACCAGGAGTTTACGTCTTGACATGGTCAATTAAGGAGGTTGAACTTTGAGTGAAAGAGACTTCTTACTCCTAGATGGAGATTGTGGATTATGTCATAGACTTGCCACTTTCATGGATAAGAGGCTTGCAAGAGGACAAGATATCGGATATCGCCCGATTCTCTCCGATGAAGGACAAGCAATGATTGCAAAATTGCCAAAAAAACAGCAAGACGCAGACTCCGTATATCTCATCCGAAATGGAAAATCATACATCCGCTCAGCAGCAGGAATTCGTTGCTTACTTTACATGAAATGGTACTACAAAATGTGGTTTCCAATTTTCTGGGTCATACCATTACCACTCCGAGATATCGGTTACAGAATCATAGCAAAATACCGTCACAAGTTCTTCAAACGCCCCATAGAGTGCCTCTTCAGAATCGATTAGGCAGGCGAGACATAGATTAGATAACAGGGTTTTGAACCTTCAAACAAATCAGGCCTGTCCCCACAATAACTGCAATTTTCGTCACTACATTTTGCGCTCAACCATGACAAACAATTTGAACAGTAAGATGCATCATATGACAGGTCGTAAACGGGATTACTAGTTTCGCACTGGCACTGCTGCCACCATGGAATCCCTCCTGTCAATAGTTCCCACTCTGCCTTGATTTCCGCCAGGTATGATTCGCTAAACTTGTCCATCATACAATACCTCTTTCTTAGTTTAAATACTCTTCAAAATTTTAGAAGATGTAACTGAAAGGTTTGTAAAACACGGGCCTCATCAAAAGGCATGGGCGGGAGATGCTACTACTTCAAGACAAACAAGTCTGGGGATAAAGTGAAAATCTTAGCCCCACATTGTACAGATAACTTTCAGATTGCAAAAACAAAATTCCGTTTAGAAGGATTGGATTGGTATAGTTGCGAACAAGCATTTCAAAGCTTGAAATTCCCTCTGGGTTCGAAACCTCAAATCCAGATCCATGGCGCAAATCCAAAGAGATTCGAGTCAAATTATGATTATGGTCACAGAGTATGGATAATGGGTCAAACAGGGAGTGTAACGTTGCAAGAAAACTGGAGTATTGAAGGTAAGAAAGTTATGCTATTAGTGAACATAAGTAAATACATAGCAAATCCAAGTTACCAAGATGATTTGTTGAGTACCAAAGGATACGAATTATTTGGTCAACCGAGCAGTACTGAGGCCTGGACAAGATTAAATCCCAAAATTCAGATGTATATCAGAGATAATCTTGAACCAAATATTGACTTAAATGAGGTTCTAGAACAAATATCAAGAATGGATGCAAAGAAAGTGTTGGAGGTCTTGGAAAATGTCTAGTCGTACAAGTGATAATCATCCACTCAGAATTGCAGAAATTGAACTTGATTCCTGCAAAATAGGGCTAAGTTTGTGTCCAGGGAAGATTCAGTTTGGTGCCATGACCGGAAATTGGGAAAGGGACCTTAGAAAGGACTTAATGAAAATTAAAGAAAGCGGTTATGACGTAGTTGTTTCTTTAATTGAAGCTGAAGAATTCGAAGAATTACAGGTGGAAGGTCTCAGAGATGGTCTTGTTGAAGAATTGGGAATGTCTTGGCACTGGGCACCTATCGCAGACTTTTCCACCCCCGAACAATCTGTAAATACAAAGCTGAAGGAGGTTCTTTTTTTCCTAGAAGAAGGCAAATCAGTTTTCGTGCATTGCAAAGGTGGTTTAGGTAGGGCAGGATTAGTCTCTGCATGGTTATTAACACACTTTGGTAGAACTAGTTATGAAGCGATTAGAGAAGTAAGAGAGGCTCGTAGCCCCAGCGCAATCGAGACTAAAGCACAAGAAAACTGGATACACCAAAATTCAGGAATAAGATTTGAATAAATATTCAAACCCTCCACAGAATGTCTTTTCAGAATCGATTAAATTTGAAATATTATGGATTTACGAGCAAACACTATGACTCAATTTGGATTATTACCTGTTTATACTAGATTTCGGGAAAAACACATTGCTCTCGCCAAGGGTGATCTGTTAGAATTGGGTGTTGACCAATTTGTTTTCTCATCATTTGATGGAGGATATATACCGACAGAAAGCAGTATTTGGGGGGCCGCTAGAAGAAAATTTCACGGCCCATACTCATCATATGAACCTGAGGATTTGTGGGGTTCACCACAACAAATTGGCGATACTTCGGTGGTGGTTTTTAACACGATGGAAAAATTCTCACAAAAATTCCCACTCATCTCCCTGAATATGGTAGGAGCGGATATCGAAGTAATTGTTTATGATGAAAATAAATTTGAATATATGCTAAGAAAATCACTTTTCCAACTTTTATTTGCTTGTAGAGAGTTGGCACATAAGGGTCAACTAGGGAGGGTTTTGGGAATGCCACTTTTGGGAACAGGAAACCAAGGCCTTCCGATAGAGATAGTTGCAAAATTGTTGAAACAATTTGCTGAAGACGCTCTATCAACGATTGAAAGCTTGGAAGAAATCATAATTTGTGCCTACACAGAGAAAGATGCTGAATTGTTAAGAGATGAATTCAAGGTATTAGCAAACCAATCACCTTTACTGGAAATATCAAAATTACCTGAGTGGCAACAAAATACAATTGAGAGTATTCTGATTGATATAGAAAAATCAAAACACAATCTTCCAGATGAGATTATGTCTTATCTTGATGATGTTTTAGCTAGATTTTCAACAGACCCTCTAGATAAAGAAGGAATAGCAATTGCTTCGAGGTCTTTTCTAATGAAGGCATTAAATTCTACAAAGAATGAAAAAAGTTTGATGAATAAGATTGAGCAATTGCATTCTATTGGTACACCAAATGTATGGGTATCTCATATGCACATGATTAGGATTATCGGAAACACTGCGGGCCATCCTAATAGTGCAGTTAGGCGAGTAAGTCCCGAAGATCTGATTTCAATTTTGATGGGATTGAAAGAGTTTACAATAGCATGGAAAAGGATTAGTTCAATTTCTCAAGCAAAATGATAATTTTCAATTCCTTTGATGGATTAATTTACCCGAAGGATTGACAATCTTTGAAGTGATTCCAACAGTTTATGGAAACAAGAAAAGCAGCATTAGCCAACCGTCCAAAGATTTGGTCAATAAGCAGACGTAGTTTGATGAATCAATGCCCTAGAGCATGGATTCTCAAGTATGGTTTTGCAAAAAGACAAGGTGGATTCAATCAACACCTTCGCAACATCTCTGACTGGTCCTCACCCTGGAGATTAATGCAGAGAGCTCTTCGTGGAGTAATAATCGATAGATTAACCGCTCTAAAAAAAGGACATTCATGGATTGAAAAAGATCTTGCTGGAAAGATTAGGAACAGAATAATTGGCGGGATGTTTAGGCAAAAATCTGTTATTGAAGTAATCGAAAAAAGAATTGGGGGAATTAGTGACTTGAGACCCCAAATAAATCCGAGGCGTGTTGATAGGTTGGTAGAAATTGCATGTCACAGATTTCATGCTGCAATGAATTCACGTCCGATATCTGATATTCTTGAAGGTAAAATTGTGCAATGGTATCTGTTCTCAAGACTTGATAAGACTAAATTCGGAAAATACAAATTGCACATATCTCCAGACCTAGTTTGGTATTCTGGATCGACTTGCCATTTACTCAGATTCACTGTCCAAGGTGTTTCAAACCCTGGCGATGATAAGCATCTCGAAAATATTGCAATGGTAGAATGGGCTATGCAACAAAATGGCTTACCTGCGAATCCTGAGCGCTACATTGTTGAGAATCTGTATTGGAATAATGGAAGATGGAAACTATGTAAAGAAAGATGCACTGAAAGGAACTTATTGGATTCGAAGGAAATGATTAACTCTGACATGAAAGCCATGATTGACCTACACTACAGGTTGGGTTTAACTTGTGACCTATCTCAAATTCCATTGGCAAAAAGCAAGCGAACTTGCAGAAATTGTGGCCACAGAGATACATGCCCAGGCGGTGAAGACCTGAAAAGGGCAAGGCTGGAACAATCTGCTCTTGAAATGGCTAAGGCTTCACAAAAACGAGTTTAGAATTACGGGCCACTCCAGCCACCAAAGCAACAACCTCCGCCGACTCCTGGCATATTTTGCCACATTATATGAAATCCAAAAGCTGTTACAAGCAAACCGATAATTAAAATTAACAAAAATGATTTAATTCCTCTAGCGGAAGCTAATAAGAAAGTGCAACCCAAGCAGGAAATGAAACAACCCTCAATTGGAGAATAATTGGTGTCAAACGAATTAGGTATGCTGGAGAACCATGAATACAAAATTAATCCGACTCCAGACATCGTGAGTGTAATTCTCCCTACTGTAGTTTCCAGCCAGTTCTCCTTCAGGGAGATTTCAGTGCTATTCCTTTCATCCTGAAACAAAGCATCGGTTTTATCCATTGAAAACGATTTATGGTCACGACAGTATTCCGTTCCTCCTCTTTTTCCTTTTTTACAATCGCCAAAGATGCAAACGTGTGATTCTTTTTTTTGTAATTGGTTAAGCTCAATGGAGATACTATTTGATGCAACTACAGGTAATTTCTCATTTTTAACTTCAACAGATTTTGAGTTTTTTCGGTCAAGAACTTGATTGAATAAAATTAAACCAGACCCAACTGATACCGATGAAATACACATGAAGTCTGCCCATTCAGGAACAGTAGGAACGAACCAGCCTGTAGTACTAATACTATTGACGTAAACAAAGAACCCCACTATAATTATCAAAAGGCCGATTGAACTGAATATACCTAATCCTTCGTATGGTTTAATTGGTGTTGGCAAACTTGGATCAACCTCAATAGCATGATTGGTCTTATCCCTTGCAGCAATCTTCGCAATTGCTTTTTCTCTAGCAATTCTCCCCGAAATTATTTTTCCAATCGCCTTGTGTTCACGACAAAAATCGTTGTATCCTCTTCTCTCATTTTGGCAGTCTTCGAATTTACAATGATGTGGTTCTTTGTGGAATTGATTGATATTTACACTGATACTACTTGGTGTGACTACAGGTGATGTTTCCTTTCCTGTTGTCATGGTTAATCATTTATTGTTGAAAATATAAAGATTAACCCGACATAATCCTATCAATCAAATCTGGGATACTAGGTCATGTAACACGCTAGGTACATCTTTGGCCTTGGTAACTCCACTTGCTAGTAATACGCCTTCTGCACCTAATTCAATTGCTGTTGCAACATCCTGTCCATTCTTTACACCCGCACCACAAAGAACTCTGACTTCAGGGTTTACTTCTTTTACCGCAGCAACCGTATCTGAAACAATTGCAGGGTCCGCAGTTGTTACTGAAATATCTCCTCCAATCAGTTCAGGAGGCTCTACTGCGATGAATGTTGGACCTAACTTTGCCAATGCTCTTGCTTCCTCCACGTCTGCAGCACAGGCACAGATAGGGAAACCTTCAGGCAACATATGCATTAATTTCTCCACATGTTCAAGGGAAACTTTGTGTTCTGCGTGATTGATTATAGTCCCTGAAGCTCCTCTCGCAATCGCTGTTTCTGGCTCAAGCCAGCCGGTGTGACTACCCTGGCCAACCGGGTCCAAATGTTGGGACCAGACTTCCAATCCTTGAATCGAACTTACGCTTGAAAGATCAAAAGCGCTTGCTACAGCAACCATTCTTGCATTCGTTTCAACATTAGCCATAAGTTGTCCTAAACTATCTGCGGCCTCAGCCATAGCGGTTGAATATGTCTTGAAATTCACAACGATTAATGGGGCATCCATACAATACCCCGGGCGCTTATCCTTTTTGGAGACTGCGATTCAAAATGTCCCTTCACTTTGAATATGCCCTGCTGGAACTACCATACCATGACCAACAACCACATTGTTCAATATTGCACCTGATTGAATAATTGCTCCTTCTCCAATCAGGCAGTGCGAGACCTGAGCTCCTGATTCTACTTTTGCTCCCTTTAGCAATGTTGATTCTGAAACCATACCTGATACATCACAGCCATTTTGAATCATCGAATTGATTGCACTTGTTTCATTTCCTTGATGCCAGGTTCCGTTTTTGAGCGACCCAGATTTGAATCTATTTTCTGTGATACATCTTCTTACTCCATCATGCCAACTTGAAGGAGTTCCAGCATCGATGAAATACCCTTCAAAAGGGAAACCTGCCAAACTTCCTTCTTCTGCTAGAACTGGAAACACATCTCTCTCTAGGCTGTGTTTCTCTTTAGGCATAATTTCGAATACCTCTTCTTCAAGAATATAGGAGCCTGCGTTGATTAAATTAGAAAAAACCTCTTCTGGTTTCGGTTTTTCTTTGAATTGCGTAACCTTTCTTCCTTCATCTAAACCAACTATTCCAAATCTAGTAGGATCCTCAACTTCCCATAATGCCAATGTTCCCTTTACATCCATTTTTCCATGTTGCTCCAACATTTGTCCCACGTTTAGAGAGGATACAATGTCTCCATTAAAACAGGCAAATCTACCTGAAATCACATCTCTGCAATTGCCGAGAGCGCCGCCTGTTCCTAGGGGCCTATCCTCCGGAACAATTCTAACATCAAAATCAACATCAGCTTTGTTAAAATAATCCTTAATCTGGTCCACCTTATATCCACCAGCAACAACCACTTCATCAACTAAATCTGCTGGAACACCTTCAACCACTCTTTCAAGAAGAGTTGCATCAAGCATTGAGAGTAGAGGTTTTGGAACATCGTTAGTCCATGGGCGTAAGCGAGAACCTACTCCCCCGGCAAGAACGACTACCTGCATGACAAAGCCGATTGCAACTTGGCTATTGAACGCATCGTGTAATATCGCATTAGAAATCGCATCATTCAAAGGGCGCCTTTTGGTCGGAGAGGTTGAGGAGAATCATGAATATCCACGAGTATCAAGGAAAAGCACTCTTGAAAGAGGCCGGAGTCCCAGTATTGGACGGTGTACATTGCACCACTGTAAGTCAAGCCTTAGAGGCATATGACACACTTAACTCCAAAGTTGTAGCAGTGAAGAGTCAGATTCACGCCGGTGGAAGAGGAAAGGGTACTATGTATGACCCTGAAACTCGTGAAGAAGTAATGCAAGGTGGAGTAAAAATAGCATTCTCAAGAGAGGATGTTGAAACATATGCATCAAATATATTGGGCAATTTATTGGTAACTATTCAAACCGGTGAAGAAGGAAAAATTGTAAACAATCTATACATTGAATCTGGCTGTGCAATCGCACATGAGTATTACCTTGCTCTCCTAGTTGATAGAGAAAGCAAAGATGTGCTAATCATGGCTTCCACTGAAGGTGGTATGGATATCGAAGATGTAGCCCACAATACTCCTGAATTAATTCACAAGATCAACGTAGATCCTAACTCGGGACTACTAGGATTTCAGAAAAGAGACCTCGGAATGGCATTGGGACTATCTGGAACTGCATTGAAATCATTCTTCAAAATGCTAGGTAAAATGTATGACATGTTCATCACTCAAGATTGTGCAATGGTTGAAATCAATCCACTTGTAAAAACCGAGGACGAAGAGATTATTGCTCTAGATTCGAAGATTAGTTTTGATGAAAATGCTGAATTCCGCCACAAGAATTGGAGTGAATTGCGTGACCTATCTGAGGAAGAGGAAGTAGAAATTAGAGCAAAGGAAACCGGTTTATCTTACGTAAAGTTAGATGGAAACATCGGGTGTTTGGTGAATGGTGCTGGGCTAGCAATGGCAACAATGGACGTCATCAAATTGTATGGCGGTGAACCTGCAAACTTCCTTGACGTTGGAGGAGGTGCTGATGAAGAACAGGTCAAAACAGCATTCTCAATAATTCTAGAAGATCCAAATGTAAAGGGCATTCTAGTCAATATTTTTGGTGGAATCATGCGATGTGATATCATCGCAAGAGGAGTAATCAGCGCTACAGAATCATTAGGACTAGATGTGCCATTAGTAGTTAGATTAGCAGGAACTAATGTTGATGAAGGCAAGACAATCTTAGGTGCATCCGACCTAAACATACATCCTGCAGATGATCTTGCTGACGGAGCTCAGAAAATCGTTGCACTGATTGGAGGCGGTGAGTGAAATGGCAATTTGGATTGAAGAAGATGCGAAAGTTCTCGTTCAAGGAATTACAGGGAAACAAGGGATGTTCCATGCACAAAAAATGGTAGAATATGGAACCAATCTGGTTGGAGGCGTTACCCCTGGCAAAGGTGGTCAAGAGGTTCTAGGAGTTCCAGTTTTCAACAGTATGGTAGATGCAATCAGGGAAACCGATGCTGACGCTACTGTAATTTACGTTCCACCGCCATTTGCAGGTGAAGCAATTATGGAAGCAGCAAATGGTTTTGAAACCGTGAAAGGAGAGGGAGTAATTGTTTGTATTACAGAAGGAATTCCAACTCTTGACATGGTAAGAGCAGCAGCATATGTTGCAAATAGAGAGAATGTGAGGTTAATTGGGCCAAATTGCCCTGGAATAATTACTCCGGGAGATAATGGTGGTTCAAAGTTAGGAATAATGCCAGGCCACATTCATGCCAAAGGAAGAATAGGCATTGTATCCAAATCTGGAACACTAACCTATGAAGCGGTAGCACAAACAATGTCAATCAATGAAGGACAGTCAACTTGTATTGGAATTGGCGGCGACCCTGTTAATGGAACCGGATTCATTGAATGCTTGGCAGCTTTCGAATCTGACCCTCAAACTGAAGCCATTGTTATGATTGGTGAAATTGGTGGCAACGCAGAGCAAGAAGCCGCTGAATGGGCTAAAGAAAATTGTTCAAAACCAATCGTTGGTTTCGTCGCAGGAGCAACTGCGCCTCCTGGAAAGAGAATGGGTCACGCTGGAGCAATCATTTCTGGCGGGAAAGGTACTGCAGAAGAAAAGTTTGCAGCATTTGAAGCAGCAGGAATCGCTTGTGCAAAGGACCCTTCCGAACTTGGAGCAGTTCTTCTAGAGAGCCTTAAGGCCGCTGGGCTAAGAGACTAAATCTACGAAGAACAATTCGATTTACGTTACAAATTGTGAGCAAAGGAAACTAATAATCTGATTAGAGATTTACCCAGTTCATCTAGGAGGGCCGCGCTTAGGACCAGGGGGGCCACCTCGCTTAGGGCCAGGAGGGCCACTTTTCTTTGGCGGGCCGCCGGAAGGACCACCGCCTGGTGGACCACTACGCTTTGGAGGACCGCCGCCGGGAGGACCGCTTCTCTTGGGTGGGCCGCCGGGAGGACCGCCGCCGGAAGGGCCACCACTTGGAGGACCACTTCTCTTGGGTGGACCGCCGCCAGGTGGGCCACCTCTCTTTGGAGGGCCGCCGCCAGGTGGGCCGCTTCTCCTGGGAGGGCCGCCGCTAGGTGGGCCGCTTCTCTTGGGAGGGCCGCCGCTAGGTGGACCACCACCACGTGAAGGACCGGGTGGACCACCGCCTCGTGAAGGACCTGGTGGGCCGCCGCCTCGTGAAGGACCGGGTGGACCTCCTCCGCGAGAAGGAGGTGCACTGACTGGTTCATCATCCTCATCTTCGAATACTGCACCACAGTGTGGGCACTCGGAATCGGACTCTTTGACTAGACCATCGCAGACTTCACAGGCAAACATTTCTTCATCTGAATCCTCAACAGGAGTTTCTCCTTGAGCACCAATTTTCTCGATTGAACCATCTTTTGATCTAAACAAATTGATTTCAACAACAGCATCCAAGCCCTTTAGAGCAACTTCAGTTGAAATCGCATGTTCAAATGCCGAGGACAAATCTTCTGGGGTATCTAATACCCTGCCATCGTCAATGTAAGTTACGTTAACAGTAAGGATTCCATCTTCGCTCTTTGTTTGTGGAGTATCTACTGCCACGCCTCTCTTTCTAGCAACTCTTCGGACTGCTACCTCTGACATTCGCTTGAATAGTGCATCATTTCCAGAATCATCTTTCCCAGAACCAATTGCATTTGCCAAGAATTCAGCAGTGCTTGTCTCTTCTTGTTCTCTAAGATGAGAGGGTAACTCCCCACCAATCGAAGTAAGGACATTAGCAGCTGACTGCTGATTCATCTGTAGCCATTGACTTCTTCTCTCGTTTTTGACGGCTCTTTCCGCCTCTGCAATACGATTTACCATTGCATCCGTTGGAGACAAAGATGGATTGCTTGATACCGCTATACCACCTACCTGCGACCCAATTTCACCAGCCTGTGTATTCGGTACAACTCCACTTGCAAGTGAGGGGCCCCTCGCAGATGGTGGCATATCACCCCTTGCACCACCTATATTCGATTTATTCTGACTTTGGAATGGAGTGACATTTGTTTGATGCATTGATTGGTTTAAAGGAGGTAATCCAGTATTTGCAGGAGGCATACCTAGATTAGGAGCAATTTGGCTCATTAGGTCGGGCATCATCCCCGGAGGCATACCTTGATTTGTCATTCCTGCTATGTTTTGATTCATGACAGCCTCACCGGATACTACACCGAAATTACGGCCTCCAGTAACGTCTTGACCGCCTAAACCAATGCCGCCAACCCCGGGCAATCCGCCGGCCCGACTCATCTCTTGCCTAGCACCACATTCAGGACAGAAAATGCTGTCCTCTGGTATCTCTTCAGCACAAGAGCCGCACTGCAAACCTATCCCCTCAATTGCGGGCTGCGATGATTCAAAATAAAGTCTTGCTATTATTTTCATGAAAAACATGCTAGGTTCTACCTAGAATACTTCTAGAGACGCGCGATTGTTCCAATTAACTGAAACTTTTAGACCACATTGTGAAAAACACCAATATGTTCGGCTAAATGAAGGGGTCGAAAATGGCGGTATTGGTAAATGCAAAAATAGATGCTTTGCTGGAATCCACATCTAGGTCTTTCTACCCTACATTGAAATATTTACCAAAGAAAATTCGAGGTCAAATTGGCTTGCTATACCTACTTGCAAGAGTTGCAGATACTATTGCTGACTCCAAATATGGAGGAACTGCAGAACTAAAGCGACTATTGACGGAATACAACGATGTTGCTCAAGGGAAATCTGAAACTCTTCCAGACTTTAGTGAAATAGCGGACATCCAAGAAAAAGATGGAGAAGCAGAATTGCTGAGAAATATTCCTGACGTGGTCAAAGGATTACTAGAATTTCCTGAATCTGATAGGCAAAGAATGTTAGAATGCTTAGATACTATTGTCGAGGGGCAAATTTTGGATTTGGAAAGGTTTGGAATCGCAAAAGAAGGCGGAGAAATTTCAGCTTTATCCGATAATAATGAAATGGACGATTACACCTATAGAGTAGCAGGCTGCGTAGGAGTTTTTTGGACAAAAATGTCCTTAGCACATCTTATTTCACTAGGTAGAGAAAAGGAAGAAGAATTATTTATGAAAGGGATTAGATTTGGAAAAGCACTCCAAATGATTAACATTCTAAGGGACATTCCTGAAGATCTTAGATTTGGCAGATGTTACATCCCGAGAGAAGCGCTAGCAAGACATGACCTAAAACCAGAAGATCTTCTCAAGAAATCAAACATTGAAAAATTTAGGCCTCTATATGACGAATATTTGGACATTACAAATGACCATTTAGATGCTGCAGTAGAATACATCAGGATGCTCCCTGAAACGCAATTTAGGTTGAAAGCTTCTTGCATGTTGCCTGTTCTAATTGGACAAAGAACTGTTACTCTACTAAGGGAAGGAAACATTCTAGATTCATCTGAGAGAATTAAAGTCACAAGAGATGAAATCAAATCCTATACCAAGAAATTACTCAGAGCCTTGATTATCCCGGGTGGAGTGAAGAGATTACTAGAGAAGAATAAGGACGTTCCAAAAGAAGAATAGTTCTCTTTGTAACCAACCTCTTACTTTACCAGATTATCTGTGCTTGCTCCAATATTTAATTCGCTCATCAAGGTTAATTTTTCACAATTAAATCCGATTATTATGGCAATACGAAGAAACTCTGATGTGAAATTTTGAAAGTTAATCACGCCCGTAGGGCGTAGTGCCCAAACAACCATCATGCTGATAAGTGAGGGGCAACACATCCGCTCTGAGCGACATGCTAGAACGCCGAAAACCTCTCGATTTGCTGTTCCCATTAAAGGGGGGCGCATCAAATGAGATTGGTGCTCGTAAAGAAGGCATGACTGCAGTCCAGAGGCTGCGTGCTGCTGTCAATTTAACTGCAGATGCAGTGAAGGCTGTAAGCCTAACAGCAATGGAAGCACTAAGAGAGGGTGCTGCGTTTATTGGAATCGTAGGAGAACAGGATGAACTAATCGATCCATTCCATCATCTTGATGCTCCAATTTGGGCGAGAGACCCTCCAATTGAATTGTTAAAACTGGCATATTCTTACTGTGAAGAATTAACAATGCGCGAAGCTGGTAACTTCTATCACTCATTCAAGTATCTCCCGGAAGAACAGAGACTTGCAATGTGTGCGGTCTATGCATTCTGCCGACGTGCAGACGATATAGCAGACGGAGATTGGCAAGACAGATTCCCTGGTTCTAAGGGAGAAATGGACCCTGAAGCGGTCGCATACAGAGAAGAATTGGAAAGCCTTCAAAACAAAGACACAATTTTGCAAGAAGAATTGTATCTCGAGAAAATTACACAGTTGTTTTTCTTCAGAAAAAAACTTTCCACATGCTATTCTACAACTAGCAGCACAGACCCTGTATTCCTTGCACTAAAGGACACTGTCAGGAGATATAACATACCAAGAAGCGTATTTGACGACCTAATCACTGGAATGGAAGATGATCTATACAACAATAGATATCGAACATTCGATGAATTATACGTTTACTGTTACAGAGTCGCTTCTGTTGTAGGCCTAATGTGCATAGAAATCTACGGATATGAAGACCCTAGTGCCAGAAAGTTTGCAGAGTCTTGGGGGATATTCATGCAACTCACGAACGTATTGAGAGACGTAGGAGAAGATATTCAGCGAAATCGTGTCTATCTTCCGCTTGATGAATTGGAAGCAAATGGCATTAATGAGCCTGAGTTATATGGTCATGTTGTCCTAAATACGGCTTGGGAGCCTTACATTCATCATTACGCAAAGAGAGCAAGAACCTATCTTGATGAAGCAAAAAAATTGCTACCACTTTTGCCAAGAAGAACACGATACTCACCTGCTGCAATGATTGCATTCTATGATAAAATTCTCAAGCAGATTGAGCGCCAACAAGGTGATGTATTTACCAAGCGTGTAAAATTAAACAAGTTCCAAAAATTGACTCTGGCTGCTGCCGTGTATCTGAGACATAGATTCATTCCAGGTTGGCTAAATCCAGTTTGGTCTGGTCTGTCGAGATTAGGACTTCTGCCTGATGTTTGAGTGAGGTGTTAGGGGTGGAAAAACCATCCAAACGAGTGATAGCGCTGTTGGTTTTCCTAGGATTCCTACTAGCGCTACTTGAGCCGTTGATTCTATTGCTAATGGGCGATGATTTAGGAGGGGCTTTTTGGCCGACGGCAAAACGATCACTTGATTGGACTTATTTCCTTAGGGACTACAAAACTGTGATTTTTGCATTTTTCTTATTAGCAGTTCCTTATTCATATTACAGATCCCAAAAAGCTAGCAATTTAGAAAAAGCAATTTTTATCATAATTATTGGATTTACTCTAGGTTTGCTGGCAATTTTTTCTCTTCTAAATTGGGCATATTACAGAGATGCATTTTTACTTCTACCAACCACATATGGATTCCTATTGCTTTGTTGTGCACTGATTATTAGAGGACTTCCAAAAAATCCATTCGATGTAAAGAGTGAAAGAATTGAAAGAATCTCTCATCTCTCTGTAATCCTTCTTTCATTATGGCTGATACTTCCAGGAATTACATCGATGGCAGGATTAGCACCTTCTCCACCTAAACTTCAAATCGAATCTGGAAGTTATAGTGTTGACATCAATGGTTACGAGTATCCAATGCCCGATGAAGTTTCAAGTATTCAAGGAGATTACGAAGAAGATGTTGTCTTTTCGGTTTACATCGCGATCCCTGAAGACCAAGTTGATGATATGCCACTGGCAATTATGCTACATGGTTTTGCAAACCCTTTCTTCGAATCATATACTGATTGGGTTGAGGAACTAGCATCTAGGGGCGTTGCAGTGGCTTATATTCAATATCCATCTGACGTTATGCCACCTGGTCATGACACGTTTGAATTACATGAAGAAGATGGCATGTCTAATCACCCATACCACCTACCTCGAGCAGTCGCAATTGAGGCTGCACTTGAGTTCATGGTAACTTTGTTGCCTGAAAACGTAAACCATGACTATCTAATGGTTGCAGGTCACAGCCTAGGAGCTGGTTACTCATTCCTTGCTTTAGAATGGGCA